>ERZ808028.667-NODE-667-length-25749-cov-6.324205_pt1 | contig 25749 bp, 24 predicted proteins | sample MGYA00380184_ERZ808028 | MGnify/ENA primary metagenome ERZ808028 (study PRJEB31490, sample SAMN06133397) | mouse gut metagenome | isolation source: J8_1 | host: mice | place: China: Chengdu | collected 2015-05 ...
AGTTTTGAGTTGCTGAAAGGGAAACTGTTGCGGCTTGAATTAAAACGCAAAATCAACTAACTTCGGAAAGATTCAAAAAGTCCTTTACAAGTCGTCTCTGGGACGACCCAAAAATGATTACTGACGCATACTGCGCCGATTCCCATGTTCCATATAGTAACGCTTTTTATCCACATACATTCTTTGCTCTGCTGCCTTTATAACGGCTGCAACCTCCCTGTATTCCTCACTCGACGCTGCCCCCACAGAAACATGATACCCTGCCTTTAAAGCCTTTTCTTTGGCCCACGCCGCTTTCTTCAAACCATCCCCTAAATCCATTTCTGCAAACACCAGGAATTCATCGCCGCCAATACGATATACCTTTTCCTTATCAAAGACATCAACCAGTACTGCTGCAACTGTTTGCAGCATTTTATCTCCGGCAGCATGACCTTTGCTGTTGTTCAGCTCATGAAGACCATTCGCATCCGCATAAACACAGGACAGGCTGGCTGGAAGGCTGGCTTCATACCCTGCAAGCGCCTGCTCATAAGCATTTCTGTTCTTAAGGCCAGTCAGAAGATCTGTGGTCGCCATCCTCTCCTTTGCACTTATTTCCTTTCGCGTACGGATAATATCCCATAAAAAATAGGTAATCAGAACAACCGCTTCATAGACGCCCAGCCAAAACAATACCTTCTCAATATACTTTGTCTCACTAAAAACAATACTTTCAGGAACCGTCAGCATAACAAACCAGTCATTTATACCGATTGGCTCGTAAGCAGAATATAAATACTCTTTGATGGACGTAGAAAAATAAGCCGTAATTCCCCCTACTCCATCCTCAAAATCCCTGACAATCTGCCCTTCGTCATATCCCTTTTTTATCTTATGAGCCTTCGATGCGTAATCCTTCTCTGTCCCGCCATGGAGAGTATCCATAATGAACTCCCTGTTCTTAGTATCAACAATGAAAATATCCGCGTTTCCGTCAAAGATGTCCACCTCAAAATAATTAGACAGGTCTTGGGGCTCTATGACACCAAATAGTATTCCTTCTGTCTTCCCTTTTCTTTCAATCGGAACGTTAAAAAATAGGACAAGCCTGTCTGCTTCAAGGTTGTCCGGCTCAATATTTGTAACAAAAACCCCTTTCTTAGCCAGTTCATCAAATGTGATTCCATTTACCGGCGTAGACACAGTTCCGTCCGGCTTAAGAATCCGGTCATCCGGCAGGACAATGCCAAGACGGGACACCATCCCCATATTTTGATTCGACTGTAAGAGGTTAAGCACGCGCTCAGAGGTAATTTCATCTTCCTCTTTTATCACATCAGCCACCATTTCCAGATGATTTTGAATATAGGAAATCTGTAAACAGATATTTTCTCTTACCTCCTGTGCCTCCTGCTCCAAAGTTTTGAGACAAAAATCTACGGAGTAAGACCGTAACATCCACAGCACGGTAAAAAAACCAATTCCCAAGAGGGATTTCAGGATGAAGGCCGCCGCCATATTTTCGATTCCCTGTCTGTTTATTTTTTTCTTAAATTCCATCTCCTAATTCCCCCTAACGAAAAGCTATTGGTATACCTCCAGAACAGCTCTCTTAATCCCTTCTACTCAAGTCCGGCTATGTATTGCTTCTGTTTTTTGCGATTCTTTCCCCTTGTACTCATACGCTTATGTGTTAATTATTTTTTTCTTCCGGTCCGTTTGGAGCTGTATCCTGCACTTTTATGACTGTCACCTCAGGATCTGCAAGATTTCCTGCATATGTAATGGTTACAATATTTCCTACCTGTATTCCATTGGCATATTCATGGGCTGCATCCATAATATTAAGAGTATAAACCTCTCCGTTTACATCAACAGTCAGCGTGTTCATAGACGCCTCTACCACTTTGCCGTTTACCGTCTGCTGCTGTTCTGCCGGCAGACTGTCTGGCTTCTTAACCTTAGCCGGCTCATTCCCCTGCTGCGGAGTTGCCGGAGCTGAACCGTTGGTCTTTGCAGGCTTCTTATCCTTCGCAGGCGCTTTTGTCGTCAGATAGTCTCCATAAATATATGCATCCTGATTGTTATATACAACACGGGACCAGCCGTTGTCACAGACGCCAGTACGCCTGATGGACGCTCCGCTTGCCAGAGAGCCTATCACGTCGGACGTTGTAGAATAAGAAGCCCTTATATGAACGCCTGCAGTTGCATATACCGTCTCATCAACCGCCTTGAGCTTCATTGCCTTTTTCGTCTTCTCGATCTTGTTCTCATCATTGTCCGTTATTTTTATTACAGATGCATTCTGTGTATTATCCCCTTGAATTTCGCCGGTATAGGTGACTACAATCCAATTTCCTTCCCGAAGTCCGTTTTTGAAATTGTGCTCACAATTATTTGAAAGGAACGTAAGCTCTGTCCCGTCGTTCTGCCTGATTGTAATTGTGTTCATCGAAGCGTCTACCAGCGTGCCGACTGCCTCTTTTTCCTCCTTGTCAACCTCATCTGCCTCCTTGTCCTCTGCCTCGTCCACAGACGTTACATTCACCGTAATTTCCTCTTTTTCCTTTTCTTTTTCCTGTTTTGTGCATCCATTCATAAGCATACTCAGACTTGACATACCCAAAAGCAGAAAAATTGTTGATTTTTTCAGTGTGTTCATTTTCTCATCCTCCTAAATATCTTTATCTTTTACTGAAATCATTCTTTACTTTTCTGGCGTAAATCAGATAAATTTTTGTTACACCTCCTCCTTTACCATTATTGTGAGTAAACGTTCATTCACATAATACCAAAAAAAAATAACGCCTGGCAATATGTGAAAGGCGAAATAGTAAATAAACATTCATTCTCTTATGTGTAAAAACAAACCACTCTTTCGTGGAATGTCTTTAGTACTGTTCAATTTTCATCTTTTCCAAATTCAGATAACCGCTCAGTCCCTCTGTCAGAAACCGGAATACCGTATCTTCGGTCTCCTGATTGTCCGGAATCACTCCCTCCACCACGTATTTGGCGTACATGACGGTGCTGGTAAGCACATGAAGCCACAGCAAATCCTGGTTAATCTGCCTTAACCTTGGAAAAACCTGAAGGAAGATCCGAACCATCCCTGCAAAAGTATCAAAGTAGCTTGCATCTCGGTTCTTGTCGTATGACGGAAAAAAGGCGCTGTCCCGAAACCGATGGTAAAAGACGGTCTCGTCCGGCCTTGCCAGCCAGAATCGGAAGTAAGGAACCCACAGGCTTCTCACCGCTCCAACCGGATCGGTGAGCATGGCCTGAGGATCAAACTTCAAATGTTCAAAAACGGCTGCTGCCTGTCTGTCTATATACGTGAAGCACTCCATCATCAACTGTTCCTTGCCGTTGAAGTAACGGTATAGCGCCCCTGGAGACACCCCTGCCAACTCGCTGATTTTCTGAATTCTCACACCCTCAAGGCCGTACTGCCGTACTGCCTTAATTGCTGCGGAAATGATTTTGATTTTTGTGTCATCCAATAGCGATCACTTCTCCTCAAAATAACCGTTTATTTAACAAGTTATTCAAATTATACACTACTCCGTTTCCGTTGGCAATACTTTTATCCCCCATTAAGTCATCTCATCTCGCAGGGCGTCAATGATATTCTCCTTCCTGATTTTACTGACTGCGTACATCATGGTAACAAATATAATTAAAAATACGCTCAATATACTGATTCCCACGCTGGCCCAGGGCAGAGTAAACTTTACCTCATCCGCCGCCATAACCCGAACAATCAAGGCGGAGAGCAAAAGTGAAAGGGGAATCCCAAGCATCAGCGCTTTCATGCCGTAGAAGGCGCACTCGAACCCCATCATCTTATTGAAATCCTTATCCGACATACCCACAGAGCGCAGCATAGCAAGCTCTCTCTTTCGCAGCCTGATATTAGTAGAAATGGTATTAAATACATTTGCGACCGCAATCAGTGATATGATTGCAATAAAGGTATAGGCAAATACATTTGCAATGAAGATATAATTCCTAAACTGCTCGAAGGCCTCCTTGCTGTTCAGCAGCAAATAAGACGCTGTAATGCCCTCTTCCTGAATTATTTTCCCAAGTTCTGCCGTAGTCTGGGACGGATTGTCTGATAAAAAGCACATTCCTTTGACCTTCACCAAAGTGGTAGGTCCGTCGGGAGCAAGCCTCTCCTTGGCAGACCAGGGGGCAAGTATCTCCAGCGTGTAAGGAAGTTCTTCCTCTTCTCTGGATTCATAGAGAGGCGGAATATCCGGCGGTACGACTTCCGCTACGGTCACGCTTACATTCTGTCCTGGCTCCTTAACGGTCGCTATTTGGCTTACCTCCCCTCCCTCCTGCACTCCTTCCATCTTCGGAGTGATGACAAGCTCTGCCAAAGGCTTCCTAAACATATCCTTAAGGTCTTTTGGCCCTCTTGCCTCGTCACTGTCATTCTTCATCTTGGCAACCGCAATCATTTTCCCGCTCTGCCCTGTATACTCATCCGCCGGCAGCCCGTAGGACTGAACCATTTTCTGATAAAACTCATCGTCAAAAAAATGTACCTCCAAAGGCAGACTTACTGTTTCCTCTAAAGAGCGTTCCCCATATGCATCCCAGTAGGCGTCTGATAAAGATGATGCCTCCATTGTACCAATACAGGAGATTACCTCCCTTAAGGATTGTTCCGTAACGCCGCTTACCTTCTTCATTTTCTCAAAAAGACGGATTAACTCCTCGTCACCCATATCCTGGGTTCCAAAGCCAACGTCATAATCCGAAACTGTTTTAAAGTCACCTGCTGTCTGCTGCATGATGTCAATCAACGCGTTGGTTGCGACAAACAACACGATGCTCAGCACAAGGGACAGCACGATACTGCGGTAACGTTTCCGATTCCTCCTAAAATTCTTAAGGGCCAGCGTCCCTTCAAGTCCGAAGATCCGCTGCTTTCGCCGTGATATTCTCATGCTGCCTGCCTCTGTCTTAATCTCATTGGTCTGGCGGATACATTCCATCACAGGGAGATTGACAGCTCTTCTTGCCGGAATATAGGCGGAAATCAGAATTGTCACCATGCTGACTGCCACAGCAAGGCCCACGGCAAAGCCAGAAATCTTCATATCCAACGCGACTTTGCTGTAGAGGATTGCCCTAAACTTTTCTGAGACAACTGAAAGCACAAGACCGATCCCTCCAAGACCTGCCAGTACGCCCACAGGAATTCCGAGCACACCGATACAGAAGCCTTCAAATAAAACGGAATTGCGAAGCTGCTTTGACGTGGCCCCCACAGAAGCCAGTACGCCAATCTCTCTAATCCTCTCGTTTAAGGAAATGCTGAAGGAATTGTAGATTAAGAAAACAGAGCCTACCATAATAATCATCAACACGATTCCGCCAAAGGAGTATAACAGAGTCATAAAAACTTTGTCTCCAGGATCTTTTGACTGCCCCATAAAACGCAGCACTTCATAATTGAAAATGCAGGTACGCTCGCCCTTTACACGCTCCACATAAGAGTAGACCTTACGGGGGTTTTTCAGGGTAACGAACAGACTGTTCTGGCTTACTTCCCCACTATTTCTTGTAATCAGGGTATAGCCTGGCGAAGCCTCTGTTTCAAATACAGGCGTTCTGCAAATCCCGACGATTGTATACGTCTTTTCCTCCTCTGGTGAAAAAACCTCATTCTCAGGGTCAAAAGCATCTGCCTGTGTCAGTCTCCTGCCTTCTCTAATGCGGCTTCCCACGGCAAGGGAAAGGGTGTCGCCAAGCTTATAAGAAGCGCTGTCGTCCACCGCAGCCTTTCCTGAGATAAGAATCTCCCCGTCATTTTCCGGCAGCCTGCCTGACAACAATGTGGTACGCAGCTTGGCAAATGCTTCCTCAGAAAACCCAGCAATAAAAAAATAGGGTCTCTGTGGATTCTGACCTTTGTAAATCCTAGAATATCCGATATTTTCAAAAACTACCGTGTCCTTTGCTTCTTCATCCTTTAACTGTTCCTTTACAAACGAAGGGTCAGAATCCAGAAACGCCACATTCCAGTCTCCATATTTCTCCATGGCTCCCCTTGCCATATAGTCAAGAAGAGACACGCCAAAGGTTGTCACACCTGTAATCATAAGGGAGGACAGGACCACTCCAATTATCGTCACAATCGTCCTTGTACGGTTTTTTCTCAATCCCTGCAGGGCAATCTTGTTAAAAATATTCATGGCTGCTGCACCTGCCTTTCGTCCCGCGTCACTTTTCCGTCGGAAATACAGATAATACGGTCTGCCTGCAAAGCAATATTTTCATCGTGGGTGACCAGGATTAACGTCTGCCCAAACTGTCTGTTGCTTCTTTTCAGCAGCTTGACAATCTCATGGCCATTCTGGCTGTCCAGACTTCCCGTGGGTTCGTCCGCCAGCATGACCTGAGGGGCGTTCATAAGGGCGCGCCCAATGGCCACACGCTGCTGCTGTCCGCCGGAAAGCTGGTTGGGAAGATGGTTCTGCCTCTCCTTAAGACCGAGAAGCTCCAGCAAATCCTCCAACCGCTGCCTGTTCACCCTCCGCTTATCCATTAGCACAGGCAGCGTGATATTTTCTACCACGTTAAGGGTAGGAATCAGATTGTGGAACTGATAGATGAGTCCCACCTGCCGCCTGCGAAAAATGGCCAGCTTTTCATTGGACTGGGCATAGATATCCTGTCCGTTCAGATAGATTTTCCCGCTTGTTGGCACATCCACCCCTGCAATGGCGTGGAGAAGCGTAGATTTTCCAGAGCCAGACGAGCCGATGATTGCGGTAAATCCACCCTTTTCAATAGTAAGGGATACACCGTTAAGGGCTGTCACCTTATTTTCATCTTTTCCATAGACCTTGTACAAATTTTCAACTTTCAAAAATCCCATGATATGAGCCTCCTTTCAATACCCAAAGGCGATGTATAACGGTCTGCCCGCCTTTGCGTTACTCATATCATAGGACTTACCGCTTACTTTTTCGTGACTTTTTTGTGAGAGATTCGTCACTTTGGTATCTGGATAAATATATCTTACCATAAAAGAAAATATAAGCCCACCTGCCCCAAAGGGCTGGCAGACTTCGTCCAACAAAATATTATGTTGTGTACTCTCCATCACCCCAGAAGCTGCACTCCTCCGAGCAATACATAGGAGATAAACCACATAATTACCGTTGCCATGCAGATTCCCAATATAACCGCCGGAAACGCCTTCTTAAATTTCACCCCAAGGAGAGCCGCAATCAGCGAGCCAGTCCATGCGCCGGTTCCTGGAAGCGGGATTCCCACGAAAAGCACCAGTCCCCAGAACTCATACTTCTCAATCTTATCGCTCTTGCTCATGGCCTTTGATTCCAGCTTATCTACCATAGGTTTAAACAGCTTCGTTCCCTTCATCCATTTAAAAATCGGTGTAATCAGAAGTAAAATGAAGGGAACTGGAATGATATTTCCAATGATACATAAGGGTATGGCTTTTGCCACCGGCACACCAAGCAGCGGCCCCGCAACCAAAAGGGCGCCGCGAAGCTCAAGAATTGGAATCATTGATATGATAAACACAATCGCTTCTTTTCCAACGCTTCCGCCCAATGCGTCAATAATACTCTGCACTAATGTTTCTGTCATAGACCTTCTCCTTTATCAACTACTGCTATGAATTCTATTTTCCCACATATTCCTCAAGAAACTCAAAAAGGGCTTCCATCTCCTCCCTGGTTCCTATGGTGATTCGCAGATACTGTTCAATCCTCTCACTTCCCCAGTACCGCACATAGATGCCGTTCTTCTTCAAAGCCTCAAATAATTTTCTGGCATCATACTTCGGGTGCATGGCAAAGATAAAGTTCGCACTGGAATCAAGGCATCTGAAACCAAGCTCTTGAAACCTTTCCTTAGCCCACTCTCGTGTATTTATAATCTTATGGAGTCCTTCCTCAAAATATTCCCTGTCCTTCACAGCCTCTACGCCGCAGACCAGCGCCGCCTGGTTCATGGTATAAGAATTAAAGGAATACTTGGCGTCATTTAGATACTGAATCAACCTTGGGTTACTGATGGCATACCCAATCCGCATTCCCGCCATAGACCTGGCCTTGGAAAAGGTCTGCACCACAATGAGATTCTCATACTTATCAATCAACTCCATGGCAGAACGTCCTGCAAAGTCCACATAAGCCTCGTCCACAATCACGATTACATCCTGATTCTTCCTGAGGATATCCTCCACCAAATCCAGCTCCTCATAAAGTCCTGTGGGCGCATTAGGATTGGGAAAAATAACTCCTCCATTCTCCTTATAATAATCCTCCTTCACAATCCGGAAGTCTTCACCCAGTCTCTGACATTCATAGGGAATCCGGTAAAGCTCTGCCCAGACTTTGTAGAAGGAATATGTAATGTCCGGAAATAAAATCGGCTTCTGTGAATTAAAAAAAGTCAGGAAGCACATAGACAATACATCATCAGAGCCTACTCCCACAAACACCTGGTCATGGTTCACATGATAGAAATCCGCCAACGCATCCCTAAGGGCTTGGCATGCAGGATCTGGATAGAGCCTAAGCCTGTCCGTATCCATTTCCTCCAAAGCCTTCGTAACCCTTTTAGACGGCGGATAAGGGTTCTCATTGGTATTCAGTTTAATCACTTTATTCTGGGGCTGCTCGCCCGGCACGTAAGGCTCTACCTTACGGATATTTTTCTCGAACTCTCTCATAAGCCTCCACCTTGTTTAAAAATATTCTTTGGCTAATTCTTTAAACTTCGGCAATGAATTCACTATCGTCTCATAAGCCACACAGTATGCAAGCCTTACATACCCCGAACAGGCAAAAGAGCTTCCCGGCACCAACAAAAGGTTATACTTCTTTGCCGCTGCACAGAACTCCTTCTCATCCGCAACCGGAGACTTCACAAAAAGATAGAAGGCTCCCTGAGGCTTAATGCATGTAAATCCACATTCCTTCAAGCCCTGGTACAAAGTCTCCCTGTTCCTGTCATAGTAGGAAATGTCCGTCTTCTCATTGATACATTTGGCAACTAACTTCTGTTGCAGGGTAGGCGCATTGACAAAGCCCAGAATACGCGTCGCCACATTAGCCGCTGCAAGAACCTCGGCGCTGTCCTTCACCTCATCCGGAATTACCAGATATCCGATTCTCTCTCCCGGAAGGGACAAAGATTTGCTGTAGGAGTACCCCACAATCGTATTGGCATAATATTTCGTAAGATAGGGTACCTCCACCCCATCGTAAACCAACTCGCGGTAGGGCTCGTCGGAAATCAGATAGAGATCTGTCCCATACTCCTGCTGTTTTGCCTCCATAATTGCCGCCAGCTTCTTAATTGTCTCCTCGGAATAAACCACTCCCGTTGGATTATTGGGAGTGTTTACAATAACTGCCTTTGTCTTAGGCGTAATCTTCTGTTCAAACTCATCAAGCTTCGGCTGAAAATCAACGGTATTCGGTGAGATTTCCACCAGAACGCCGTCATAGTTATTGGTATAAGAACGGTATTCACCGAAATAGGGTGCAAAGGCAATGACCTCATCCCCTGGATTGAGAAGGGTCTTTAGGATAACATTCAAGCCCCCTGCCGCCCCCACAGACATTACAATATTCTTTCCCTCAAACTTCGTTCCGAAACGCTCATTCAGGGACTTTGCCACCGTCTCCCGCACGTCTGCGTAACCGGAATTGCTGTTGGTGTATCCATGAAGAACTACGGGGTCGCTCTCATCCAGTAATTCTATGATTGCCTTCTTTACCGCCTCCGGCGCCGCTACGTTGGGATTGCCAAGACTAAAATCAAACACATTCTCGGCGCCGTAAATCTGCGCAAGGCGGTTTCCCTCCTCAAACATGGCGCGGATTGCCGAGCTGTTTGCAACCATATTCTTCATTTTCTCTGCTATCATGTTCTTCTCTCCTTCTTTATCCTATCTGACAAAGGTATTGTCACAGACTCTCTCAAGCCGTGCAGCTAATACCCATCACGCATCCTTCTCCGTCACGCGCCCCTTTTCTACCATGAAAACCGGACGATAGGAAAGCTTTGCCTTCCTAAGACCTTCCGCCCCTGTATCCTCCTCACGGTTCACATAAGGATAATCCATACATTCATGCTCGACAAACTGCTGGTTAATCATGGGGTAAGCGCCCTCCACATCCGCAAATGCCTTCTCTATATGAACGACAAAGGTATCTGAGCAAATGGGCTCTCCGATGGTAAACGCTACCACCTCCCCGTCGATCCTCAACACCCCGCCTGTCAGCTCTAACTCCCTAAAAAGACGCAGGGCATTCATCGTCACACAAATCTCTCCGCGCTTCTGGGGATCGTCCTCACATCCGTTTTGCTCCCGCCATTTCAGCGCCATCTGGAAACATTCTTCTGCATTTTCAGGCGTAATAGCCTCATACGACCACCTGTCGCCATACAATGTCTTAAACTTATTGATATGGTTCCGCTTGCTGTGAAGCTTCTTTCCTGACAGCGTGGCAAGCTTCTCTGACTCGTAGACATAGTCCGCACTGTCCCTGTTATATTCAATCTGGAACCTTTCCGGATACCATTCCTCTAACTGAGCAAAATGCTCAGGCGTCAGGTTATACATCTGAAAAGGAACGCCCCGCTTTTTACAGAACTCCATCTGCCACTCAATCGCCTTTCGCACATCCTCTGGCTTTCCCGCCGGATACGCAAAGGACAGATTCTCCTCATCCTCGCTTTTGAATACCAGCGCATTTTCTACAATGGCCCATTTTACAGGATACTGGCGCGACCACAGGTACACATTGGCAAATGTCCTCTCACAGCTTCGGCTCGTATGATGTTTGAAATAATGTGAAATAATATCCTTATCTTCCAACTCTGCTCTCTTAAATTGTATATCATCCATATCATGTCCTTCTCTTTTTTAACATTTTCTTTAGTATCATGCCTCACAGGCAGCATCTATATTCATCCTAGTACGACGATTCACAACTCACATAGAGATTCGCTTCCTGCTCAGCTTCTGCCGCCGCAATCTTTTCCTCCCTCGTAAGCACCGTAGATACGCACATCACACAAAACATAATCACAATGAGCATAGAAGCCCTCATTCTGCTGCTAAATTCCATATTTTTCTCTCCCCTTATCATATATTTTACATTTATACAAATAGACTGACCGAAGCACAGCCGCCTTTTTAAGCCCCTTTTCTCAAAAAAGCGGTATTCTACCAGTCTGTATAAATATCAATCGTTCCGCTGGCACAGCCGCTGTCATATACAACTCCCGTACCAAGAGAAGTCTGTACCACCGTCCCCTTGGGATGGTCGCTGCTGGCAAGACACAGATTCCCATTAGCGTCGCGGATTGTACCGTCAGACGCCACATGCCTCCCTGGTATATTCAAGCCGTATCCAGGCAGTACTCTCTGGGAATAATAGGTCTCCTTGTGTCCGTTAAAATAGACCACGCCCACCGTAGGATTAAGCTTCCCCGAACCGGACGGGTACACATAGCCTCCCCCTGAAGATTGTGAACCGGAGGACTGTGAACCAGAGGGCTTCGATGAACTCCCGCCGCCTGAGCCTCCTGCTGATGAAGGCGCCTTATCTGCAGCGTCCTTTTTCGCCTGAGCCTCCTGGGCCGCTTTCGCTACTTTCGCCTCCTGGGCTGCTTTCGCCGCCGCCCGCGCCGCTTCTGCCGCCTTCTCCTCCTTAAGCTTCTGAATCTTATCTGATAAAACATTCAAATCCGTGGAGGTTTCTTCTGCTTTAGCGCTCAATTCTTTTTTCTTGGCGCTTAATTCCTCCTCCATTTCAGCATACAACTTTTGTTGTTCACTCAGCCTATCTTCCTCTATCTCGATATTCTCCCGAAGGGTCTGAAGTTCTCTGACCATATTTCGATCATACTCGTTCAGAGTCTGAACAAAATCCACCTTATTGATTAAGTCTGCCAGGCTTTGTGCTGAAAAAATCAGCCCCAGCCAGGATTCCCCTTCATTTTCATAGATATACTTAATACGCAGCTTCATATCTTCATACTGCCGTTCCTCGCTTTTTCTTGCGATGGCAAGCTGCTCCTGGTTCTTCTCAATCTCCGCATTCACCTCATCGATGTCCACTTCAATCTCCGCAATCTGACCGCCAATCTTAAGAAGCTCTCCATTAATGCTTTCCAGTTCACTCTTCAATTCCGAAGACTGGCTCTCCATAGTGTCCAGCTCATCTGCATAAACAGTCATTCCCGAACAAATCATGGTCATGGTACAAATACCGGCAGCGCCTGCCTTCACCCATTGTCTTAATTCTGATTTCATGATCACTCACCTTCAAACATTTTCAAAATTACGGTGATACAATGCTTCATAGATTCCTTTCTTCTGAAGCAGCTCATCATGCGTCCCTTCTTCTGCGATTCCGTCTTCTGTCAGTACAAGAATCTTCTGTGCGTTTTGAATCGTAGTCAGCCTGTGGGCAATCACAAAGGTGGTTCTCTCCTTGGCCAGCCCCTCCAGAGACTTCTTTACAATCTGCTCACTCTCATTATCCAGCGCAGACGTAGCCTCGTCAAAAATAAGTATGGGCGGATTCTTAAGAAACACCCGCGCAATAGACAGCCGCTGTTTCTGGCCGCCTGAGAGCTTCACTCCCCGCTGCCCAATATCCGTATGATACCCCTGAGGGAAGCTCATAATAAATTCATGGGCATTGGCATTCTTCGCTGCCCTCACAACCTCCTCATCGGTGGCATCCATTCTGCCATAACGGATATTGTCAAGAATCGTTCCTGCAAACAGGTATACATCCTGCTGGACGATTCCCACATTGTTGCGCAGATCATCTAACTTAATGTCACGGATATCAATGCCATCAACCGTAATGGCGCCTGATGAAACATCATAAAATCTCGGTATCAGGCTGCAAAGAGTCGTCTTTCCAACGCCGGAGGGTCCTACCAAAGCCATGTAATCTCCCGCATTCACCTTCAGGTTAATGTGGTTTAACACCCTTTCATTCTGCTCCTCATAGCAAAAGGACACGTCCTGAAACTCAATCTCTCCGCGCAACTGTCCCACCGATACTGCGTCCGGCTTATCCTTAATGTCCGGCGCAATGGACAGTATCTCAAGAAATCTCTCGAAGCCTGAATATCCGTTCTGAAACTGCTCGGTAAAGGATACCAGCTTCTTGACCGGATCAGTAAAATTATTAATATAAAGAAGAAAGGTAATCAAGTCCGTCAACGCAACCGTACCCGACAGCATCATGCTGACCCCAACGACCAGCACCACCACCGTAATGAGGGTGCTCATAGCCCCAAGACCGGAATTATAGATTCCCATGTACTTGTAGCTAACCTTCTTTGCTGCCACGAAGTTGTCGTTTCCTTGCTTGAACTTCTTCATCTCCTCTTTTTCGTTGGCAAATGACTTCACCACTCGGATTCCTGACAGACTGTCTTCAATCTGGCTGTTAATCTCCGCAATCTTCTCTCGGTTTCGCTTGAACGCCTTGCCCATCTTCCCGTTAAAGTAGAAAGCAAACACAGCCATAACCGGAATAAATGCAAACGCCACCAGGGCAAGCCTTACATTTACTGCCAGCAAGATGACAAAGGAGCCTATAATCTTAATGACTGAAATGACTAAATCCTCTGGACCATGGTGAAGAAGCTCGCTGATGTCGAACAAATCGCTAGTAATCCTTGACAGGAGATGCCCCACCTTCTGGTTGTCATAAAATGCAAAAGTCAGCTTCTGGTAGTGACCGAAGATATCTCTTCGCATATCTGCTTCCATCTTCGCGCCCATGATATGACCAAAATAGGCAATATAAAAATTACAGAAAATCTCCAACAGCACAAGGGCAACCATCAGCCCGCCAAGCATCAGGATGGCTTCTCTGGCCTGCGGCTTCTCAAAGTATACAACCTCGTTGGTGATGTGCCTTACCACCAGCGGGATAACCAGCGTTACCGCCGCGCCCAGTATGGCAAAGAACATGTCGCTGTAGAACAAGCTCTTATATGGGCCATAGTAGGCGAATAATTTCTTTAATTTCTCCTTCATTAATTGTGTATTCCTCTTTCCTCATACAAAAAACCTCCCGAACTGCTTTTGGAAGGTTTAAATTATTCTATTTAGTTTTATTATTGTACCAAGATTCTTACAAGAATACAAGGTAGAAATTTACTATAATCTGTAAATCATGGCTTCTGCCCTTTATATCGCATCTCAAACTACTGCTTCAATCACCCTCTTATCCCCGATTACATGCTCGTATACGCCAACCTTCTTCTTTTTATTAAAACAAAAGCTCAGCATATAACCTGTTGTCTGGCGATAATCCTTAAGATATCCGACAATCTGCTTCTCACCACGATGATTGTATTCCTTACCTCTCCAAATCTTCATTTCTGTAATATATTGTTCTCCCCTGTAATCTACGATTACATCTGTACGCCCCATACTTCTCGTTCGGGATTCGATATAATAATTTCCGGTTCCATTAATGATTGGACGTAAATAAAGCAAGAATAATTTTCTGCCGGATTCCTCAATAAATTTTTCTTCACTATCCTTATATAATTCATCAAAATGTTCTACAAATTTCTCCAGGACCAGACGCATATTCAAATGACCGCCAATAATAAATTGATTTTTATCATAAATAGATGCTCTATATATATCACTTTCCCGCATTTCTTCTACGGATAAAAATCGATTATAAAGACGCATCTCAAAAATCCTGTTGGATAAGGCTACATTTCCACCCCTGTTCTTCACAAATCCAAACATAGCCGCAGACATAATTGACTGATTGTCTGCATTAAAGGGAATATCTTTTCCCACAAATAATAAGGTGTACAACATTCTTTCCAATTCTGGATTGCTGTCTATCTTCCCCATCAGTGATTCAAAAAGCGTATTCCTCTCCATCAGCAATTTTCGGATTGCCGCCTGAATGCCCTCCTTTGTCCATGCCGCACTTTTTCCTGCAAATTCTTCGCTTTCTGCGATTACTTCATCCACCAGTTTACAGATTCTTGAAACAAGAAATGGATATCCTGATGTATAATCGTAAATCATCTCCGAAATTACCTTAATCGACATTCCAGTATGATGATCATTCTCATACATTTGCAGCATATACGCAATACCCTTCACAGACAGGCTCATATCTACCTCAAAATCTGCTGCTATATTCCACGGACTATCCGAAACGCCCTCTTTCTCAGGACGAATCCTCTCCTTTAAATTTTTAATATCGTACACTCCGGCTAAAATTACGGATTGAAATGCCGGTCTTGTATCCCGTTTAAGGTACATATCTCTCAAGACACCAAGAAATGTCGCAAATACCTGATAGTTACCAGCCTGATCCACCTCGTCAATCATAAGCACAACCGGTTTATCCGCATTTTGGCAGATACGTATCAACATATTTGTAAAAATGCGGAAACTCACCTCCTGGGAAACCCCAACGCTTCTCTGGTACAATTCTTCTCTAATATCCTCCGGTATACCTGATACCTCGCCAAAATTCAGAGTATCATGAAGCAGACCGAGCAAACGCACGCAAAAAGAGCCTGTATCTGCAAAAACTTCTTCTTCAATTCCCTCGAAGCTTATCAAAAAAACCGTATATTCATTCTCAAGCTTTCGTTTCAGTGCATTTAGCGTAGTTGTTTTTCCGTACTGTCTTGCCCGATTGACAGTAAAATAAGCGCCATCATCAACGTATATCTTCATAGCTCTCAGACACTCTGATATATCTGACATATAATGTCGGTCTGGCATGCACAAGCCTGTAACATTGAATTTTTTCTTCACTCTGCCACATCCTCTCACCACATCTTCCAAGAACATTATAAGCCCATTTCCCCCAAATGTCACCCTGTTACTTCAACCGATACTTACCAAAAGCCTTCTCCTCATCCAGATGCACATCCCGAAAAAACACCACCAGCCAGATAAGCAGCGCTATATCCGCCCCATATTTCCACGAAAACAGGCAGGACAGGACGCCGCCAGCTCCAAGAATCATTGCCCACAGGATGAATATATTTCTTTGATCCCTGCTCATTCTCTCCCTGTCATACTGCTGCCTCTGCTCTTTGGGCATCGTATTAAATCCTGCAATCAGGATTGCCGCCTTCCCCTTCAAAATCCCAAATAAAAGCGCCAGACCCAAAAAAACTATACCCATTACCACGCATATCCTTGTATTAATACCCATGTCTCACCTCTATTTAATATAGAAACCGCCCACCTTCATATCCTCGTCAAAGGAAATGGTAAACTGCGCCTTGCGCTTCTCATACTTTCCTATTATAATTGCAACCGCAAATTCCTGCTCCGTATCCTTGTCCTTGTTTCCCGTGACTGCTTCCTTGTCAAATCCCTCAAAAGCGCCTAGTTCTTCCACAATGGGAAGCACATCTTTTTCCATCATATCCTTGTCTGCCATACCCCTCATCGTAGAATTCCATTTCTCCTCTACAAGAGTATCCACGTCCCCGTCATTCAAGATTTCTATCACTTCTTCTGCGGCCGCCTTCACTTCCTCCTCGTCAAATTGCTCCGACAGCTTCTGGCCTCCTACGCACCCCGCCAACATTCCTGCCAGCATAAAAACGCCTAACAAATATCCCATTCTTCCTGTTTTCATAAATCTTTCTCTCCTTCCTCTGAAATCCATTTTCCCACCCTGCCTTACACCCTTTCACTGTCGTCTGGTATGGTAAGCTTCACAACAAATTCATCCTCTGTTTCTTCGGTCACCATTCCCCCGCCGTATTTCTCCAGCGTATGGCCCACGTTAATAAGACCGATTCCCATGTGCAGCCTTCCTCCCTCCTCCCTGCTTTTATGCCGCGTCCCCATGGTATTTTTAATCCTCACTACCGTAAATTCATGAAATGCATCTGCACGAATCTGAATCCTGCCCTCTCCTTTAGCCTGGCCCGCCGCCTCCAATGCATTGTCCAGAAGGTTGGCAAAAATGGTCGTCATATCCATATCCCGCATATGCCCAAGGTTAATCCTTCCGATTTGGATATCCATCAGAATTCCCGACTCCCTGGCTGCTGCTGCCTTTTCATTCAAAATGATATTCAACATACGGTTATGGGTATAACTTACCAACGTAAGGGAATCCAGCATCTGATGCATATCCCTTAGATATTCCTTCCCCTTGTCCCCGTCCTGTTCTTTTAAGGCCTCAATCGCCTGAAGGTGATTCCTCATGTCATGAATCATCTTGCGGGAAGCCAGATATTGGCCTTCCACCCGCTCATAGTACTGATACTGCATCTCACTGTGCTTCCTCCAAAGCTCAAGCTCTGCCCTTAACTTCTCATTCTTGGACTGGTAAGAAAATAAATACCAGACATAAAGGTTCATAAATACCAGAAAGAAAATATCTATGATAATGAGAAACACTCCGTACATCTGCATAAATACATTTCCGATAAAAATTAGGGAAAATATAATAAATACGCTGACAGCAGGCGGCAGGAACAAGCCGGCAAACCGGACGCCCTTCATATGCTCGTATTTGGACCTGTTCAGCAATACAATCCACACGCCGGTCAGAAGAATTGCCGTCAACTGGCTAATCACTAACACCACGTTTGCCAGATAATAATCGAAAATGATGGTTCCCCACCGAGCCGACATGTAACCATACATTAAATAGCCTATGAAGATTCGGGCAGCTACTATCGTCACAGGAAATAAAAAGTAATAAAAGACATAAATCCTTTGGCGGTTATACAGACTGTAACCTGTCGCCATTGTCATCACAATCATATAGATTGGAAGAAAAAGGTTAATATAGCTATTGTATTTTAAACCAAATGTAATCCCTGCAAAACCAGCCCAGTATAGAAGCAGTAACAGGAAGCGGTATCTCTTTTTCCCTTCAATATTCTGGTCTGTATGGCTCATAAAAAACCAGGTACACAGGGTAATCACAAATGTTTCCAGGATTCTAAGAGTTTCATTTAGCGTAGCCGATTCAGACCAATTCACTCCTTCTCCCCTCCTTTGGGTTGGCACCCACTCATGAAACAGCGTTATCTCCCATTGGGTGTCTCTATCGTTTATAGCCGGTCTGCCTGATATTTTCCCAACAAGCCCCGAAACTCTACCGAGCGTTTCTGGGACAAGGGAATCCTCTCCCCATTCATCATAATAATATCGTATCCCCGTATGGCTTTCACATGGTAGAGATTGACCGCAAAACTCTTGTGGGGCGAAGCAAATCCATAGGCTTCAAGCCTTTCCAGATATTCGGAAATCTTTCCCCGAACCATACTTTCTCCCTTTTTTGTGACGAATCGAAGCTTACGGCTAACATATTCAAGATAATAGATATCCGACGCCCTAAATTCCTCCACACCTTCTGTCGTCTGTAATCGAAGGGGAATCTCCTTTTCTTCTGCTTTACCGTACAGAAGGGCTTCCCTTATCTGCCTGACAATCTCCTCCTTTTTGACGGGTTTGACCAGGAAGGAGAAGGGATGTACTTCAAAAGATTTTCCCATATAATCCTGATAACCTGTAACATAGATAATCTTCACCCTTCGGTCTGTTGTACGAATCTTTTTTGCCGTATCAATCCCATTCATTCGGGGCATATCAATATCCAAAAACAGAATATCAAAGCCTCGTTCTTCTGAAGCCCCCACACATACGTCAGAAGCTGCCCATTGGTTATAGCTTTTAAGCAAATTCACTCCGTCTGAGAATTCATCCACAACACAGGGCGGTCCTTCTTCCTCAATCGTCTGCCGCAAAAACCGGCGAAGTCCGCTGTCGTCATCACATATGGCAATCCGATACATGTTAAATTCACTCCTTGCTTGCTGTCAGATATGACTCATCCTATTTATATTATAAACTTTTTTGCACAAACGGCAATATGAGTTTCCTGTCATATGGTTTTTGAGACATAACATACAGATTTTCATTCTATCGGAATTTAAAAAGCCGCAGCTTTTTTCTGCGGCTTGCGTCATTATTTATTTGCTTTAAAATACCGGAATCCAGGCTTCCTTCATCATAATGATATTAATTCATTACATTCTCAGCAATTCCCCACAAACACATAAGACAGATACTCCCTTGCCTTTTTTGCAAGCTCATACACCCTCTGAACCTCCGTCGCCTCTCTGTCTCTCATATGATACCGCGGGAAAAACCGTGTGACATGTAGGGGAAGCTTCCTGCCGACAGACTCCTCTACAGAAGCAATCCACCGCGCTTCTTCCTCCATCTCCTTTGCAGCATCATTCTCCCCTGGCACAATCAATGTCGTCAATTCCACATGACAAGACCCTGCCGAACGAACAATGAATTCTTTCACCGACTCCAAATCTCCGCCATACTTTTGGTAAGTTTCCCCTGTAAACGCCTTCAAATCAATATTCATAGCGTCCACATAGGGAAGTATTTCCTCCAGAACCTCTCTGGATGCCGTCCCATTGGTGACCAGCACATTAACCATCCCCATGTCCTTAACCAGCTTTGCAGTATCACGGACGTACTCCCATCCCACCAAAGGCTCGTTATAGGTAAATGCCACGCCTATATTTTCCATACTTCGGGCGCACTTTTTCGCTTCCTCTGCCAACGCCTGGGGAGAAATAAAAACTGTCTCCACCGTCTGGGAATCATTTCTCTTAAATGCCATAGAAATCTCATGATTCTGACAGAACGGACACCTCAGATTACAGCCGTAGCTTCCGACAGAAAGAATCTGGCTTCCCTGCCGGAACATCTTAAGCGGCTTTTTCTCAATCGGATCCAGCGAAAGAGAAGTAACCTGCCCATAATTTTCACAGATAATCTTGCCGCCCTCATTCTTTCTGGCTTTGCATATGCCCCGCTGTTCAGGCTTTAGGCTGCACTGATGCATACATGCTCTGCATACTGTCTTCATAATCTCTCTCCTCACTTATAAGATAAGTTTATCACAAAAGCATTTATCTGAAAACCCGTATTCAGATACGTTGACATCTTCCATGAGAAACATTTCTTCTAAACTGCATGCAAGATTACTCTGTCTATTTTTTCGTTGTTTTTGTTTGTTTTTCTCAATTTATGTATTTTAATTGTATTATTAATGATTTTAATTCGTGATTTTCGTGATTTTTATTGTTTTTTTATTTTTTTGGTATATACTATTATTAAAACAACATTTAACAAAATTAAGAGGTGTCCCTATGATTATAGAATATACTTGTGAAAATCACAAATCTATAAAAGAAAAGGTTACATTTTCCATGCTTGCTTCCAAAGATAACTCATTTGAAGATTTATTAATTCCCTTTAATGGAATTTTAGTCAATAAAGCTGCCTCAATTTATGGTGCTAACGGTTCTGGGAAAACAAGTTTTATGGAATCATTATATTTTTTTAAAACTCTGGTATGTAACAGTAATAACCACCAACCAGGAGATAAAATCAGACAATTCCCTCATAAATTGTCTACTCCAGAAACTCCTACAACATATACCCTACAGTTTGTAAAGGGAGATATTCGATACGCATATGGCTTGTCTTATACAAGGGAACAAGTCTTATCAGAATATTTATACTATTTCCCACATGGAAAGCAGGCGAAGATCTTTGACCGATCTTTCAGTGAAATAACTTTTGGAGATAAATTCAAAAAAGATTTTGAGACAATACTTAATTTTTCAAAGCCTAATAAATTGTTTTTGTCTGTTTCCGCAAATTATTCCGCAGTAAAAGAAGCTGAAGCAGTATTTCTTTTCTTTAAAGAAGACCTTATTTTTTATCCGATTGCGCAGGAAATAAATAACTGGCTGGAATATTCCATTGAAAGATTAACGAACGAACCTGATATAAAACCATTATTTATAAAGTTCATGAATTCTATTGAATGTCCTATCCAAAATATTCGTACAAGATTTGAGAAAACTAACATGACGCCAGAATTACTTCCGCCTGATATGCCAAGACCACTGAAAGAATTGCTCTCTCACGCTAATATACAAGAAGCACAAATCACAGCTTCAGAGTTAGATTACGGAATATTCTCCGTTGATTTAGATGATGAATCAAAAGGAATTCAGAAGTTATTTGAGGTCTTTTGTCCTATTATTGAGATTATACAGAACAACAAAATATTAATTTGGGATGAAATAGAAACCAGTCTCCATCCGCGTATTGTCAATGAAATACTACGCCTTATTTTACACGGGAAACAAAATTCAAGAGCTCAGCTCATTTTTAGTACACACGATACAAATTTATTAGATTTGACTAGATTTAGGAGAGATCAAATTTGGTTCACTGAACTCTCACCTTCCCGTTCCACAGACCTTTTTTCTCTTGCTGAATTAAAAAATGTAAGAAAAGACGAAAATATTAGTAAAGGATACCTGAATGGAAAATACGGCGCTATTCCATTTATTCATAATCCTCTTATTTTTCCGACCGAGGAGGTATAAGAATGTCTCAAACTGAAGAACGCAGCCTCGAACTGACTCCACGTTCCTTAGGAACCCGTGAACGCCGTCCTGCTCGTACCATACAATTTGAATTAAATGCTATTCTTAATCGCTTTGCAAACAATTTATCCTCCATAAAGTCTCAATTTATATTGGCAGAGAAACTAAAGTCTGATGGCAATACACAATACAAAAATATACTTAGGTCACAAGTTGTTTTTCTCGACAGCGCCTTTGATTTTTTTATGCACGAAATAACAAAATATGGAATGGTACAAATATTTCAAGGCGTTTGGAAAAAAACGGATAAATATAATAATTTTCCAATTCGCTTAGGCGATATTTCTGAGGTATTAAAAAATCCAGAACAAGAAAATTGGTTTTTGGATATCGTAAATGACGCCTACGCAGAGGATACTTTTATGAGCTCCCAATCAGTCATTAGTCAATTAAATTTAATAGGAATCAAATGGCAAGATGTTGCTAAAAATGCCTTTTTCGAGCAAACTTCTACCACTCCAACTAGCAAGAAATTTAAAAACACATTAAATGATTTATTTAGACGCAGAAATCAAATAGCTCATCAAGCCGATAGACTTCATGAGACAGGGGAACAAATAGATATCGAACGTGAAACAGTGGAAACTTATCTCAATGATATAGAAAAAATTGTAAATGCTATTTATAATGAGATACAACGGGTAAACAATTCTTAATAATAAGTCATGGAGAGAACTTTACATATTGGCTGCCGCACGAAATAAACCTTACCTAGCGCGACAGCCTCTTTGTCTTTCAATAATGCCGAACCACCTCAAACCGTTCAAGCTCTACATCCTCCTGCTCCCCGATTCCCGCTTTCTGCTTCGCAATTCTAACCTGCTCATCCACAGTATCTACCCCGTCCAGATTCGGCAGCAGTAGTCCACGCCGATACCCCTTAGTCACAACCACGCCGTATCGTTTGACATCCAACTGAGCCGGTGAAGCAATCTTCTCTGTCTCACCTAATACATCCACACTAACCGAGAGCTTTTCAAGCTCGTCCGGCTCAATGGGAGAAAACCTTGGGTCTTTCATGGAGGCACTAACAGCATTCTCCCTGATTTCCTCCGCTATTGAAGGCTGTACCGCCTGAATGGTGCCGATACATCCTCGAAGCTGCCCTTCCTTCTTTATGGAAACGAATACCCCTGCTCTCTGGGTATACATCTCCTTTGGCAGATTCTTTGGTATCTCTTTCTTCTTTCCAGTACACACATATTCTTCTATAACCGCTCTGGCAAGGCCTACATAATCATCCTCTCTGGCCCTCTGCTTGCGAATCCGTTCACGCTCTTTTTCTTCGTACTGCTCTTTAAAATTCCGTGTCAAATCCCTGCCACATATCTCATAAATACAGACGCCGTACCCTACCCCAAAGGGCCCCTCATAGGAAAGACGCTTCGCCTGCACACTAGTTCTATCCAGCACTCCCGCCATTATTGTAAAAGACCTGTGACCACACTCTCCCGCTTTTTCACAGAAATCCTCCGGAAATTCCAAAAGCCGCCCAAAATCGCCGCTTCCCATCACCTCCATAATCCGGTGGTCGTACTTTGGCCCTTCTTCCCTGTATCCGTAAGGTCCCTTTTCGGTAAGCCTGTGAGACAGATCTCCGCTTGCTATCACCACAATATTTCGGCCAAGGACTTCTGCCGTTTCCCTGATACGCCGCCCCAGTTCATAATGTGTTACAAGTGAAAGCCCTGACAGACCAATCCTGACCAGCTTATAATCCCTCCAATACTGATTTACAAAATAGAGGGGAACCATTGTCCCATGATCTAACCGCCTGTCGCGCTCACCTTCTGTTCCTGCCGGAAGCTCTCCTGCCTCTGCCAGTTTGCAGAGATTCTCCACAAACTCTGTATCATAGTTTACCTTTATCTTCACCTGCGGTGCACGGAATTGTCCGAAATCCCCCGTTCCCTCATCTCCTGGTGAAATATGGAAATAATCCGCATACATTATCTGATGGGGTGAGATTAACACGATTGTCTCCGGCTTCAAATCCCCTATCCTTCGCCCAACCTCATGGTATGCGTCAACCGTGTCCTGAATATTTTCTTCCTCACCCCTGCCAATCTCCGGTATAATCAGGGGAGGATGAGGAACCATAAAAACTCCTGATATCATAACTGCCGCCTCCCTTACTCTCTGCTAAGAATATCACATTTCACACTTTGTATCAACGCATACCGCTACATTTTCCTGACTCCCATTAGTCTTTCTGGTATTTATTCTTCAATCGGTTTATTCCTCTCCCACAATGGATGAATAAACACACGTAAATGACAAAAAGCACATCAAAAATGATTGTGAGAACCCTTGCCCCAATATCTCCATACTCAACCCATCTAATGTATTGGATAAAAAGCTGCGGGACAAGACAGCACAAAAATACGCATAGAAGCGGCACCATCCTTCGTCTGAAAATCCGCCTGACCATCTCAAGTCGCGAGTCATTATCACTGAATATCTCTGTCTCCTCATCAAAACCAGCCGCAGATTTACGGAAATAACTGAACCCATTCACATCAAACAGATATTCCCATCCATAGTCCTGATACATCTTAAGATATCCCATCTTCTCACCCTTAACCGCCTGGTCAAAATCCAGCCTGTACACCACATCCTCTGGAGTACACCTGTCAAATAAATAAAATCCCGGAAGAAAATATCTTTTTAGCCTCCACCCTTCGCGATGCTGTTCTCTTAAAAACTGTTCCTCCTCCTCATAATCCGTAATCGTCCAGAAACGGAACCTGACCCTATCCGCCATAACTGTACCCTCCTTTACTGTTCTGGTATAATCTTTCAATCCTGTGAAGCTCTATGTTCAATACCTCCCACCCAAGCTCTGTAATCACATACAGCTTTCGTTTATCTTCTTCTCTTACAAATCTGATTAATCCGTCCTTCTCCATCTTAGACAGTGTTCCATACATGGTTCCGGGGCTGATGGTCACTTCCCCGCCTGTCATCTGCTTCACCTTCTGCCCGATGTTATACCCATGCATCTCATCTTGCAGACAATATAAAATGTAGAAGCCTGTTTCCGTCATAGGAACATACACTCTTTTGATCCTGTCTGTCATCCCTTCCTCCCATTCTTATAACATTTTAGCTCGATATATCTTATTCCGATATATCGAATCTCACTATATCGCACTTCGTTATATATTTTATATCACACCTCGATATATTTGTCAAGAATAAATCAGGCAGGATATTTCCCGCTTAAAACCGGACAAAGGATGCAATGGGGCGCCTGATTGGATTATAGAAGTTGTCTCTCCATCAACGCAGTGGATGGACTACAGTGTTAAACTGTTCAAATACCGCACTGCCGGAGTTCGGGAATATTGGATTGTAAACCCGGTCACACGGACTGTTCAGATTTATTTTTTTGAAGGTGAAGAAGATTCCGGGCAATTTTCCTTCGATGATGAAATATCAGTCCATATATTCGACAATCTAACCATCAAAATATCTGATCTGTTATAAAAGCAGTATATCTGATAAAAATTCGGAGCCAGACAGTTGCCAATCTATCTTAAGCTCCGAATTTTCTCCATTTCCTATATTTTGCTGTCTCCTAATTTGCACATACTTTAATCCAACAAATATCCTGCCTCATAAGAGCACTCCAGATAGCTGGGATTTTGATAATAAACATCTGTTTGAAAATCTGATATTTTATCACTGATAAAAGAAGAAAATATCTTCAATAACTCATCTGTTTCCTTTCCCGGCTCCGCACAGTTTTCGATCAAAATGCTGTACAACTTTCCGATATCCATAAAGTACTTCGCATACTCGACAGCACGCGTCGCGATCTCCCTGTAGATGCGCAGCGTGATGATCTCCCTGTCAGGCTCGGCGTCATTGAGCGCCTTGAGCTTCGTCAGGCTTTGCCAGTATGCCCCGTACATCCCGGCGTCCGTGCCATCGATCTGCGAGGCGATCACATTTTTGTAGAAATCGCCAAGTTCCACATACATCCTGCACCGCTTGTACTCCGACGCCCTGGAAGCGTCATCCTCATAGCAGTCCATCGCGATCTGGAACCAGCTTGCCGCCCTGGACTGGCGGTTCTCCTCATGCTCATAATAATACCAGTAGGCGTTGCCCATATCGTAGCAGAAATCGGCGTATCCGCCCGGATTCTTTTTCTGGAAATTCTGCAGATACCGCTGTGTGCTGATGCCCAGCGTCAGGAAAAGC
>ERZ808028.668-NODE-668-length-25709-cov-4.520287_pt1 | contig 25709 bp, 22 predicted proteins | sample MGYA00380184_ERZ808028 | MGnify/ENA primary metagenome ERZ808028 (study PRJEB31490, sample SAMN06133397) | mouse gut metagenome | isolation source: J8_1 | host: mice | place: China: Chengdu | collected 2015-05 ...
CCAAATTGGGAAGCGGGACCACTCTGCTGTCAAAGCATGCGGGGAGTCCGAGCTTCAATGACATACAGGCGCTCGCCTCCCCTGCCAGCACCGAATTAATCTTCCTCACCTTTCTCCCAAACGTATTGTCATCCGGATGAAACAGCAGCGATATCTCATCGCTTTCCGTATAACCGTAGACGATCCTGAAACCGCACTGCATCAGATGCTTTACAGTATCTATCATGGCATCCCTGAAGCGAATATCAAAGGGTGCCTCAAATTTACAGATCTCTTTCGTCAGCCTTGTAAAATTTCTGCCGTCCAGGCGTACCGCCAGATACAGTTCAGGCAATATAACCTGATCCAGAGACTGTTCAAACCTTCTCATCTTTTCATCCAGTTCCTCAAAGTTCATTCCGTTTTCCTCCACTCTTCCACCATAAATTCGTTCCGTTCTATCCTGACAAAATACAGTCTGTCAAATCCTTCCCCGTAGGAGGGCAGTTCCAGCCGGTTGGAAGTAGATACGATTGCCTTATCAGGGACACAGGCTTTTCCTGTCCTTGCGCGGTTTCTCTCCACACAGTCCGCGATCACGGACCTGAAAAAATACCCTTCTATCTCATAACCGTATTCCTTCGCCATAAGAATATACTTTGCCCTGTCCGCAGCAGCAGGATTGGTATTATCTACCACAAAAGAGCGCCCTTTCTGCAGGCACTCCTCCAAAAGAAGCCTTTCTTTATTTCTCGTATGCAGCGTGTCCAGATTGATATGTACATGATCCTTTTCCAATCTCTGATGATAAAAGGTGGACTTCCCGCTTGCCTGAATCCCTATGAATATAATTGCCTTTTGGGGTTTTATTGTCTCCATGCAAAAGATACTCTCTTCCCTCTCATATTTTTCAAACTCTCTATTGACGTGATAATCAAAGCGTTTTTTCTCATAAAATGTATCTGTCATTTGGTTCCAACACACGGAAAATCCGTAAATTAAAACAGACAGAGCATAAAAATGCCCTGCCTGTATTTTACCATACTTCACTCTGACGAACCATTACTTTTTAGGATTCCCTGTCCGTTACCATCCATTCTGTTTTCTGCGAACAACGAGCCAAGTGACTGCTTGCGGCGGGGTTATTGACTTATCCGTAACAGTAACCGGCAATCATTTATGATACGGCGAGCCGCTTATGATCCGGAACGCCCGGTAGATCTGCTCCGTCAGTATCACCCGCATAAGCTGGTGCGGAAATGTCATATCCGAAAAGCTGAGCTTTAAATCCGCCCGCTTAGACACCGAAGAATGCAGCCCCAGCGATCCTCCGATAATAAAAACAAGCTGGCTCTTCCCTGCAAGGGCAAGGTCTTCCAGCTTCTCCGCAAACTTCTCCGAATCATATTTTTTTCCTGTAATTTCCAACGTGATCACAAAGCTGTTATCCCGAAGCTGTTTTAAGATGCGCTGTGCCTCTTTTTCCCTGATGGCATCCTCCTGTACCGGGGACGCTTTCTCCGGTGTCGGTTCATCCGCCACTTCAATGATCTCCAGACGGCAGTAACGGCCAAGGCGCTTCTGATATTCAGCAAGCGCCTCCCTGTAAAAAGACTCTTTGACCTTCCCAACTGCCAGTATCGTGATATTCATGTCCGTCTTTCCATCATACCTATTAATACGGTATAGTATACTCTATTATACTTTAGTGTCTGTCTGATAAAGTCTTTGATGAAATCTTCCCCGCGGAAATTTTCACTGTTCCCCGAAAATATCCTGATAATGTTTATCCAGAAATCTGTCCATATAACCTTCATTCAGATTTAAGAAACGTTCTGAAAGCAGCTCTTTCATTCTGTCAAACCGCTTAAAATACTTCTGCTCTTCACTGAGGCCAGCTTCATCATCCGTAAAAAGCCCCTCGTCTATCTTTTCTGCAGTCACACATTCCACGAACCATTTTTCAAGTTCTTTCGTCAATTCTTTCTCGGATTCTGCTTTTTTTGCATATTTTCCTGCATTTTTCATAGAGACAACTCCCATGGCGATAAAGAACAGGAACATGGCGCCCATAACACCTAGGATCATAAACCTGGAAGATTCGCTCAAAGGCAGTTTTATCACATCGCAGAAACACAGGATGATCACTATGATACCTATGATCCCCACAACCAGAAGCGTATAGGCAGACGACTTATTATCCGCCGCTTTCTCTTCATAGTTTCGGTAGACGCCGCGGGAGGCATCCTCCGCCGCCTTTGCCGTTTTTATTCCGGACTTTGCAGCCGCCTCATCTTCCCCGCCGTCACTGCCTGCGTCTTTTCCGTTTTCCGCCCCTTCAGTCAGCGCTTTTTCTGTTTCTTCGGGATCTTCCGCACTCTCTTCGTCCCCGGCTTCTTCGCGCAGCATTTCTTTCAGGGCATCCAACTGCTCCCGCACCTCCGCTTCCTTTGCCTCCTGCTCCGTTTTCTCCCATTCTTCCAGCGAATCCACAAGTTCGCTGCCGCAGTCGGCACAGACTTTGATCCCCTCATAATACTCGTTTTTGCATTTCGGACACCATGGCATCCCTTTCACCCCCTTTTCAGGACCTTTTCTTCTGTATTACAGCCAACGCCTGCACGCTTTGCGAGCAAGCCTATGCTAACTGAAAATCCGCCTGCGCCCTCCCTCACGTCTAAACCACGGGCTTTCCGGCCGAATTTCAGCATCCGGTAAACACCTTCTCCTCTTTTATTCCACCGTATAATTCAACCGCACCGTGATGGACGCCGTCTTATCCTTCGAGCTGGTATTAAAAGTACCCCCGTAACTGTAATCCTCCGTGCTCGAATATGCGCCTGTGATCTGAAATACGCCCAGATTGGCGGTAAGCAGTTCCCCCGTCTGACATCCCGCATTCTGCGCCATAATATCGATCCTCTCCTTCGCGTTCTGTGTCGCTTCCTCAATGAGCTGCAGCTTTAATTCATCCAGTTTTGTGTAATAATATTCCGGATAATCGGAAATGATCTCCACTCCCGAATCGATCAGTTCGGTACATTCATTGGCAATATTTGTGATTTTGTCCACATCCGCAGAACTCACCGCAAAGGACTGCGTCAGCTCGTAGCCGTCATCCTCATAACCGACATACTCCCCCGCCTCATTATAGATATCTTTCGTCAGCTGACTGATGCTCACGGAATAAAATGTCATCTCCTCCGCCGACACGCCATTGTCCTCAAAATACTTCTTCACCAGATCCGCGTTTTTCTGAATCTCCCGGTACGCCTCTTTGGATGTATCTCCATGCACCGAAAACTCCCCGCGCCAGATCGCAAAATCCGACTCGAAATCCACACTGGCAGAACCGGTGGCGGAAAGTCCCTCACCGGCCTTGCCGAGTTTCGCTTCTTTTAAACCGTTCATGCCGAGCACCACGCAGATGATCGCGCAGATTCCCGCAATACAGGCTATTATTACTGATTTGTACTCTTTCATCATATATAGTTACTTTCTACTCCGCTCTTATTTTCCTGACAGATATTCGTGGATCCCCTGCGCCGCATTCTTTCCTGCGCCCATCGCCAGAATCACCGTCGCCGCACCCGTCACGGCATCGCCGCCGGCATACACGCCTTCCTTGGACGTCGCGCCGTTGTCCTCGTTTGCCACGATACATTTCCAACGGTTTGTGTCGAGCCCCTCAGTCGTGGATGAAATCAGCGGGTTGGGAGAGGTTCCCAGCGCCATGATCACGGTATCCACATCGATCACGTACTCGGAATCAGGGATCACAACAGGCCTTCTCCTGCCCGATTCGTCCGGTTCGCCAAGTTCCATGCGGACACATTTGATGCCGTTCACCCAGCCGTTGTCATCTGTCAGAATTTCGACCGGATTGGTCAACAGATGGAAGATAATGCCTTCTTCCTTGGCATGATGTACCTCCTCCACTCTGGCGGGCAGTTCCTCCTCGGAACGCCTGTACACAATATATACTTCGGAACCGAGCCGCAGCGCCGTTCTCGCCGCATCCATCGCCACGTTGCCGCCGCCCACGACAGCCACTTTTTTGCCCTTCATGATGGGCGTATTGGAATCCTCCCTGAAAGCTTTCATCAGATTGCTTCTGGTCAGATATTCATTGGCGGAAAATACGCCGTTGGCATTTTCACCGGGAATGCCCATAAATTTCGGAAGCCCTGCGCCGGAACCGATAAACACCGCGTCAAACCCTTCCTCTTTCATCAGCTCATCGATCGTCACCGCCTTGCCGATCACCACATCTGTCTCGATCTTTACGCCCAGAGCCTTCACATTCTCGATCTCTTTCTGGACCACAGCCTCCTTCGGCAGCCTGAACTCGGGAATCCCGTAGACAAGGACGCCGCCCGCCTCATGGAGCGCCTCAAAGATCGTCACATCATAACCCATTCTGGCGAGATCGCCCGCACAGGTGAGTCCCGCAGGGCCGGAACCGATCACAGCCACCTTTTTATTCCTTTTTTCTTCGGCGCCTTTCGGTGTAATACCGTTTTCCCTTGCCCAGTCCGCGGTGAACCGCTCCAGCTTGCCGATGGAAACCGGCTCGCCCTTGATGCCTCTGATACATTTTCCCTCGCACTGGCTCTCCTGAGGGCAGACACGCCCGCAGACAGCCGGCAGTGCGGAAGAGGTGCTGATCACCTGATAAGCCCCTTCGATATCGCCGGTTTTTACTTTCTCGATGAAGCCCGGGATATTGATCGCCACCGGACATCCTTTGATACACTGCGCGTTTTTACAATTGATGCATCTGGAGGCCTCCTCCATCGCCTCTTCCATATTATAACCCAGACACACTTCCTTAAAGTTTGTTGCTCTCTCCTTTGCATCCTGTTCTCTGACAGGCACTTTCTTTAAAACGTCCATCTATGATAAACCTTACCTTTCTTCTCAGCCTTTATATACCGCGGCAACGACTTCCTTTACCACAGTAATCTCTTATCATTATTTTTGCGCCATCTGTCCGTCTCTGTGCCGCTTTAGCGGACATTCACACGATGAAATCCACTCGTTGCAGGAATTCTGTCCTCATGGTTCCCGCGAAATTTCATATCCCACGCTGCCATCTCAGCCGCAGTTTCCGCAGCCGCCGTGATGCGTGTCGCCCTCCTCAAGACGCAGCATCGCCCTGCCTTCCTCCGTCTTATACTGCTGCTGGCGCTTCATGGCATTATCGAAATCCACCAGATGGCCGTCAAACTCCGGACCGTCCACACAGGCAAACTTCACCTCACCGCCGACCAGCACACGGCAGGCGCCGCACATACCCGTACCGTCCACCATGATCGGGTTCAAAGAAACAACCGTAGGCAGATTCAGCTCCTTTGTGAGTTTACATACAAATTTCATCATGATCATCGGACCGATGGCAATACAGACATCATACTGTTTTCCCTCATCCGTAAGGTCCTGAATGACTTTTGTCACCATGCCGGATCTGCCGTAGGAGCCGTCATCTGTGGTGATATAGAGATTTCCGGCCACCGCTTTCATCTCCTCCTCCATGATCAGGATATCTTTCGTCTTTGCACCGACGATCACATCCGCCGCGATCCCCTGTTCCTTCAGCCATTTCACCTGGGGATATACCGGCGCCGTACCTACGCCGCCCGCCACAAACAGGATCCTCTTTGTCTTCAGGGTCTCCATATCCTCCTCACAAAGCTCCGAGGGCCGTCCCAAAGGACCGACAAAATCCCGGAAACAGTCCCCTTTGTTCAGCGCCGTCATTCTCTTTGTCTCAGCGCCGACCACCTGAAAAACGATCGTGATCGTGCCGGCTTCCCTGCTATAATCGCAGATCGTCAGCGGGATCCGCTCTCCGTCATCATCCATGCGGACAATGACAAACTGTCCCGGCAGACAATTTTTTGCAACTCTCTCTGCGCGCACGACCATTTTAAAGATCGTATCATTGAGCTGCTCTTTTTCTAAAATCTCAAACATAGTATCCCTCATTTCCGTGCATCCTACCGCACTTTTTTATTTTATAATTTATAGCCCCTGCCGCAGCATTTCCGTGCTTAAGGCAAAATTGCTGGTACGCATATCGTAATGGGTTCCGTACAGGGGCAGATTATAAATGCCGACCGCGTAATAACTGCCCGTCTTTTCCCTGCTTCCGTCAGGATTTTCTATGTATTCCGAAAAAATATAGAAATCTCCTTCATCCTCTATATTAACACAGCAGGCAAAGACATAGATCATTCTTCTGGGATCCTCCGCCGAAATGGTGCCGTACAGGTCGATAATACGTCCCGCATCCTGCATATAGCGCAATATGACAGTCTGCGCGTCCTCCTTTGTGTAATCCGTTATCAGCTCCAGATGATAATTTCGTACCGTGATTTCACTGGATACACCGTTATCATCTATCGCCACAAATTTAAAGGAGCTGTCGCCTAAAGGCATCGGCAGAAAGCCGTTGTATATATCGCTGAGCCCGTCCGGTTCGCTGCCGTCCGTTGTATAGTAAATCTGACAGCCCTCCTCTGCCTCAATATGAAGCATCTGGGGTGTATAAAAATCCCCGCTGTAGGCATCCACCTCCGGTGCGAAAGGCGCCGATACATCCACCTGATAGACTGCCTTCGCATAGGGGCTTTTAATGCCGTACTCGTTGACAAACACTGCCGTTATCTCATATTCGCCGGACTCCAAAAAAATCGGTGAGATATATTCCTGAGAATACTTGTCCGGGTTGCTCCCATCCATCGTATAATAAATATGACCACTTGTATTGCTGAGTATCTTCAGGGGGATCACTTCATTATAAGCACCGCCGACATAATTGAATTCCGGCATATTTGCCATATATTTGGAATACTTCTCCTGAATGGAAGCCTCCGGACAATTCTGGAGCAGTGTATTGATCTGCTCGTATTGCTGCTTCTCTTCATAATAAGCGATAATTTGATTATATCCCTGCAGCAGCCTTTCTCTGGATACCTGCTCATACCTGACCAACTCATACAGACTTTCCATATAAGACTGTTCGTCTCCCAAAGCCCGATGGCAGGCCGCCATTTCCAGTTTGATATCCTCAAAACTTCCGCCTGCATCCAACGCACCCTCCAGACTCAACAGTGCCGCTTCATACTCTTCCTCTTCTATTTCCGACATGGCTGTTTTCATCTGATAATCAGCTGAATGAAAGTAAGCCGTTACCGAAAAATAAGTCACAAGAAGGATCAATGCCAACACAAAAATACATCCCAGGCTCAACACAAATAAATTTTTCTGTTTTTCACGCCCGCCGTTTGTATCTTCCGTCTTTGTTTCCGTCAGTGTTTCCGCAACACCTGAGAGCGATTCTTCTATGCTGTTTTCCACTTCAGGCTCAAAATCCGGTACGATCCGCACTTCCATACCACAGGTATCACAATACAGATGGCCTTCCGGAATTTCTCTGCCGCATTCAGGACATATCATGAAGCGCTCCCCTTTCTTTTTCTTTCGCGTCGCTTGTTTTCCCCTGCGGTCAAGTATATCATGAATCTGCGATTCATGATCGCCATTCGCCGCTCGCCGAATGAGTAAACTCATTCTTCTCGCTAACGCTCATTGTATCATAAACTTTTTGATAAGTCTACCGATGCAATACAGTTGCTCATCAGCATGGCGATGGTCATCGGGCCGACGCCTCCGGGAACCGGCGTGATCACGCTGCACTTCGGCGCCACATTTTCAAAATCCACATCCCCGCAGAGCTTTCCGTTCTCGTTTCTGTGGATCCCCACATCGATGACCGCCGCGCCCTCCTTCACATGATCCGCTGTGATAAACTTCGGCCTGCCGATGGCGACCACGAGAATGTCCGCCCGCCTTGTGACTTCCTTCAGGTCCGCCGTCCTGGAATGACACACGGTCACCGTCCCGTTTTCCCGAAGGAGCAAAAGTGCCGCCGGTTTTCCCACGATGTTGCTCCTGCCCACCACAACACATTCCTTCCCGGAAATAGTAATATGGCTGCGCTTCAAAAGTTCGATAATGCCCGCAGGCGTACAGGGAACAAAGCCTTTCTGTCCGGTGCTGAGTGCGCCGGCGTTTACAGGATGAAAACCGTCCACATCCTTTTTCGCATCGATCGCCTGTATCACCTTGTTTTCGTCTATATGCTCCGGAAGCGGAAGCTGCACCAGAATGCCGTTTACCGCCTGATCCGCGTTCAATTCGGCGATCAGCGCAAGGAGTTCTTCTTCCGATGTCTCCTCCTGCAACTCATAAGATAAAGATTTTATACCGCATTCCTCACAGGCGCGTTTTTTGTTCCTGACATAGACATTCGAAGCCGGATCGCTTCCCACCTGTACCACAGCCAGCGTGATCTCAATGCCCTGTTCTTTATACTGCTCCGCCTTTATCCGGCATTCCTCCTTGATCTGTTTAGAAATTGCTTTTCCGTCAATGATCTGATAACTCATATCTTTCCTTTCCATATGCGATATTTATCCGGAGCACCGCATACCTTTCCCAAAATCCTTTCCGCCGTCCGGCATACCCTGCATCGTTTCAGAACCGGTAGGGAAAAACATCATCGTTCAAAACCTTCACACACATCCGCAACATAGATCAGAACAGTCCCGTGATCACGCAGCCCGCAGCCCGGATCAGGACAGCCTCATGATCATAGCCCTTCAGAACCCAGATCAGAACAGCCCCGTGATCACGCCGTCGCGATCCACATCGATCCGGAATGCCGCCGGGCTCTTCGGCAGTCCCGGCATGGTCATCACCGCCCCGGTGAGCACCACCACAAAACCCGCCCCGGCAGACACATAGGCCTCCCTGACATTCACCGTAAATCCTTCCGGCCTACCGAGGAGAGAGGCATCATCCGACAGGGAATACTGAGTCTTTGCCATGCAGACCGGCAGATGCCCAAAGCCCAGTTTTTCAAGCTGTTTCAGCTGCTTTGCCGCGGATGCCGCATAGGATACGCCCGCGCCGCCGTAGATCTCTCTTACAACAGTCTCGATCTTTTCCTCTAAACTCAGGCTTTCCTCGTACAGCACATGGAAATTACTCTCTTTCTCCAGGGCCGCAAGCACCTTCTCCGCCAGCGCGATGCCGCCCTCTCCTCCCTTTTCCCACACTTCGGAAAAAGCGAACTCGCATCCCCTCGCCTCGCAGAACTCCTTCACATAGGACAGCTCCGCCTGCGTGTCCGTCAGGAACGTATTCAGGGCAACTACAACAGGCACGCCATATTTTTTCAGATTCTCGATATGTTTCTCCAGATTGTCGATGCCCGCCTTCAGCGCTTCCAGATCCTCTTTCCCGAGATCCTCCTTCTTCACGCCGCCGTTGTATTTCAATGCCCGCACCGTTGCCACAAGCACTACCGCGTCGGGCGAAAACCCCGCCATCCGGCACTTGATATCAAAAAATTTCTCCGCCCCCAGATCCGCTCCGAAACCGGCCTCCGTAATGCAGTAATCCGCCATCTTCAGTGCCGTCCTTGTGGCGCGCACAGAATTACAGCCGTGGGCGATATTGGCAAAGGGGCCACCGTGCACCAGCGCAGGGGTATGTTCCAGCGTCTGGATCAGGTTTGGCTTCATCGCATCCTTCAAAAGCGCCGCCATAGAGCCCACTGCCTGCAGATCCGTCGCCGTCACAGGTTCCCCGTCCATATTATAGGCAACAACGATGCGTCCCAGCCGCTCCTTCAGATCCTGCATATCCTCCGCCAGACAGAGAACCGCCATGATCTCAGACGCCACCGTGATCACAAAATGGTCTTCCCGCACAAAACCGTCCGCCTTGCTGCCCAGTCCTACCACCACATTGCGGAGCACCCGGTCATTCATATCCAGGCAGCGCTTCCACACGATATTCCGCGTATCGATCCGCAGCGCGTTCCCCTGTTGGATATGATTATCCAATAGTGCCGCCAGCAGATTGTTGGCGGAAGTGATCGCATGAAAATCTCCGGTAAAATGGAGATTCAGATCCTCCATCGGCACAACCTGGGCATAGCCGCCGCCTGCTGCGCCACCCTTGATGCCAAAGCAGGGACCGAGGGACGGCTCCCGCAGCGCGATCACCGCATTTTTCCCCAGTTTTCCGAAAGCTTCCCCGAGCCCCACCGTGGTCGTCGTCTTTCCTTCCCCCGCCGGTGTGGGGTTGATGGCTGTCACTAAGATCAGCTTTCCGTCCTCTTTCTCCTGCAGGGAAGAAATATATTCTTCCGAAAGTTTTGCCTTATATTTTCCGTATAATTCCAGTTCTTCCTCCGGGATGCCGCAGCCCGCCGCCACCTTCGTGATCGGCTCAAGCACCGCCTTCTGGGCAATCTCAATATCTGTTTTCATGATCCTTCCCCGCCTTTCTCAACTCGCTTTTTACTCAATTCAGACCGACTCCTCCACAAAACTCTCAAACTGCTCCGGGCTCATCAGCACTTTCCTCGGCTTCGTCCCTTCTTCCTCCCCGACCACACCGGCCTCGCAGAGCTGATCCATGATCCGCGCCGCCCGGTTAAAGCCGATCTTAAATACCCGCTGCAGCATGCCGATGGAAGCCTTATCTTTTTCAATGATAAATTTCCCGGCTTCCACAAAATATTCGTCGAAGGCGGAAGCCGTATCCGCATCTCCGGACGCTCCGGATGCGGCAGTTACCGTTTTCATCTGCTGTTCGATATCCGGACTGTACTGGGTAATGATATTCTGATCCTTCAGGAAGTTTACCACATCTTCCACTTCATCGTCGGAGATAAATGCCCCCTGTATCCTGGCAGGCTTCGGATAGCCCTGCGGATAGAACAGCATATCGCCCTTTCCAAGCAGTTTTTCCGCCCCGACCATATCGAGGATCGTTCTGGAATCTACGCCGCTGGAAACAGCAAAGGCGACACGGCTCGGCATATTCGCCTTGATCAGTCCCGTGATGACATCCACAGAAGGACGCTGCGTGGCGATCACAAGATGGATGCCCGCCGCTCTGGCAAGCTGTGCCAGACGGCAGATGGATTCCTCCACCTCCCCCGGCGCAACCATCATCAGATCCGCCAGCTCATCCACGATGATCACGATCTGAGGCATCTTTGCCGGCGCATCCACGGCGCCCTTTTTCTGCATCTGCTCCGCCTTCTGGTTATAACCCTTCAGATCGCGCACCCCCTGTTCCGCAAACTTGTTATACCGCTCGGTCATCTCCGCAACACCCCAGTGCAGCGCGGCGGCCGCCTTCTTCGGATCGGTCACCACCGGCAGCAGCAGATGCGGAATGCCGTTATAGACACTGAGCTCCACCACCTTCGGATCGATCATGATCAGTTTCACATCCTCCGGATGCGCTTTATATAGAATGCTCATAATGATCGTATTGATACAGACAGATTTACCGGAGCCGGTAGCTCCGGCGATCAGCACGTGAGGCATCTTGGCGATATCCGTCACCACCACCTTGCCGCCGATATCCTTTCCCACCGCAAAAGCAAGCCTTGAGTTAAACTCCTGATACTCCTTTGACTCGATCAGATCCCGGAATGCCACGGTAGAATTTTCTTTGTTCGGCACCTCGATGCCCACCGCCGCCTTGCCGGGGATCGGCGCTTCGATACGGATATCCGTCGCCGCCAGATTCAGTTTGATATCGTCCGCCAGCCCTACGATCTTGCTGACTTTCACCCCCTGCTCCGGCTGCATCTCAAACCGGGTCACGGTAGGCCCCTGGCTGATCTCCGTCACAGTCACTTTGACGCCGAAGGTCTCCAGCGTTTTCTGCAGGTGCAGCGCCGTATCCTTCAGCTCCTTGTTGCTGTCCCCTTTTCCCGTATTTTTCCCTTTTCTCAACAGGGTGACGGGAGGAAAGATATATTTCTTCGCAGGGGCTGCCGGCCTGTTCGGCAATCCCTTCTCATTTAAGCTTATGCTCACATTGTTCTGTCCTGGCGCGCCGGACTCCGGTTTTTTCTGCTCCGGCACGGAAGATCCCCCCGCCGGGGAAAACTCTGTGATCGGTTCCGGCATCTTTGCACGCTCTTTTTCCCGGAAGTCAAACGGCGATTCCGCCGCAGTCCTCACAGTCCCAGCCTCCTCCGCTCCGGATGCCATGCTTTTCACTTCTTCCATGCCGGATGCCATGTACCCGGTTTTCTGCGCTCCGGATGCCATATTCCCAGCTTTCGGTATCCTGAATGCTCCGCTATCCGTCTCCGGCATCCCCGATGCCATTCTGCCATCTTCCGCGATTCCCGCGGTCCCGATCCCTGCCGCACGGAAGCGATCCGTTTCCGCAAACTCCGGCTCCGTTATCCGGATCCTCGGTTCCTGCAAAGTTCCCGCGTCCGCAGGTTCCTCTTTTGCAAAGCCACTCTCCCTGTAACTGTTCCTGCCAAACTCCTCGTAGGAGATCTCCTGCACTTCGTCGTTCTCCGCCTCCCTGCGGTAGATCGGTATCTGCTTTCGAGGCGTTTCATATACCGGCTCTTCCTTCACGACATCCTGCACCCGGATCTCATGCATGCCGCTTTGCTCCTCCGCCGGCTCCTCTCTGGCTGTCAGCGTTGTATCAAGCATCACGCCGCGGCTCTTTTTATTCATGCGCAGGATCTTTTCATCCTCTTTCTCTTCCTGCAAAAGGCGTTTTTCCCGTTCCTTCGCCTCCTGCTCCCTCTGCTTTCTTCGGGCTTTTTCCTCCTGCTCTTCCCGCCTTCTGCGCTCTCTTTCTTCCTGTTCTTCCCGTCTTTTCCGTTCCTTTTCTTCCAGTTCTTCCTGTCTTCTTAAACTTCTTTCTTCCTGCTCTTTCCGTCTCCTCTGATCGCGCTCTTCCTGCTCCCTGCGGCGCTGTTCCATCCGCTCCCTTCTTTCCTCCCGGAGCCTCTCGCTCCTCTCCAAAGCGTCTTCGCCGTCCTCATCCTCCCCATATCTTTCCGTATATCTGGCATCTCTCGTATGTACCTTTTCCGCCAGATATTTCCCGCTCTTTTTTGCGCCGCCGATCAGGGAACGCTCCGTCAAAAGGACAACACAGATCAGTCCAAGCACAATGATCACAAGCACCGTCCCGACCGTCTCCAGATAATGATAGGACAGATAGGCAAAGGAACCCGCAAACGCGCCTCCGCCGTTGTGATGCTCCGCCGCCCCTTTATACAATGTAATGAGGCTGTAATTTTCCATCCCGGAAAGCCGCCCCGCAAACAATTCGCAGAGCATGGCGAGCAGAATATAGAGAACGACACCGGAAACCAGTTTCCGAACCGCAGCCCCGGAGCCCTGATTGCTTATGTAAAAAATGACAGCCACAAAAATAAGGAGCGGCGCAATATAAGCCGAAAGGCCGAAAAGCCCAAACTGCACGTTGCTCAAGATCCCGCCAAATGCCCCCATGATCCCGAAATTGCACAAAAATAAGAACACGCAGAGTGCAAACGCCGCGATCAATATGACCTCCTGCAGGAGCTTGCCGCTAAACGCCTCTTCCTGTGCCGTTCTCTTTCTGTTTGCCGTCTGCCTGCTGCTTCCCTTTTTGTTAGAAGAGCCCGAACGGTTTCCCTGTTTTCTTCCCGTACTGCCGGATGCTGCCATATACTGCCTCACTTCCGATAATTACGCAAATCCTTCCACCGCGTAAAGATTTGCACAAAAAATTCCGCAGACAGACCGCGCCTGCCTGCGAAACTTAGTCTACCACAAAAAATATTATTTGTCACCAATATTCCTGTAAAAAGCCTCGATCGCGTCCGCGAAAAATGCCGCCGCACCCTCCCCGTACTTCTTGTCTGTGCTTGTTTTGACGTGGGAACTGTCACGGTAATATTCCGCCTGTTTCAGCATGATCCCTTTTTCGTCTTTCACCTGACTGATCTGCTTCATCACAAAGCCGAATTCCCCTATGACCTCCTTCACTTCAAAACTGTCTGCCCCGCAGTTCCTTTTATCGTTCAGTTTCTGCAAAACGGCATCAAGACGTTTGCTGTAACTCTCCACGACCTCCTTACTAAGCGGTTTTTTCGCCGCGGCGAGAAACGCGTCTTTCCCACCGTACCACTCCACTCCTTTTCACTGCCGAATTCATCCACGGCGATCTTCCTGATATGTTCCGGCATGTGCTCAAACATTGCCTGAAACATTTCTTCCACTTCGTTCTTATTAAAAATTGCAAAATCCATTGTACCTGCTCCTTTCAAAATGTCATCGATGCCGGCGATCAGGCGTTCCACACGTTCCTTTTTTGCCGTCAGCATTTTCCGCTGCATCTGCAGAATCTGATCTTTATCAAAAGCAGGATTTTCCAGAATGGATCTGATCTCCTTCAAAGGAATATCGAACTCGCGGAAGAAAAGGATCTGTTGCAGCCTCTCCAAAGCTTTATCGTCATAAAGCCGGTATCCCGCTTCATTTTTTTCGGTCGGGGAGAACAACCCGATCTCATCATAATAGTGAAGCGTGCGCACGCTGATACCTGTCAGTCTGGATATTTCCTTTACAGTCATCATTTTATCTGCCTCCCTGCTGTTGATAAAAACACTTTACACTATGACGTTCCGTGAGAGTCAATGGGTTTTTATGAAATTTTTATCCGTTTGTTTCTACCGCTTCCGCCTCTGCAGCCAGATCACAAATCCTGCGATGAGAAGTCCAAGCGGCAGCGCCAGCACAATGATCAGCCCCGTGAAGATAAACTCCAGCGCGGGAACCGTCAGAATGCCCGCATAGTAGCTTTTCACCGGTATGGAGACACTGTTCTCCACGGACGCAAACCTGCTCACCGCATTCTCGAACAGTTTTTTATTGTTTCCCGCCACGATCTCGTCCGCCATCTCCTGAAAGATCACTGCGGAAGTATAGACGACAGCGGTGCTCTCCCCGCCGTCCACCTGCTTTGTCACCCTTGCGCCCAGCGCAAAGGGACCGTCGATGTCTCCCTCCTCCTTTTCGCCGGAAGTCACTTCCCCGGGGTTCACCCTCGCGAAGGAATCCGCCGTTGTGGTCAGCAGATAGTGCACATCCCCCGCTTCTTTCGCCTCCTCGTCTATCACGATACCGCTGGCATAGGGTGCAAAAACATAGCCCTCCCCGTAAATGGAATCCGTCATCTCGTCGTATTCCACTTCCGGCAGCAGATACAGCATATTCTGATAATAATAATTTCTGTCGCCCTCCACTACCATACCGTCCGCAATGCTTATGCCGTAGTCAGAAAGCAGGGAACGGTAGTTGGGCAGTTCCTCCTCACTGTAACCGTAGACGAACAACACATCCCCGCCGCCGTTGATATATGCCTGCACTTTCTCTGTATCATCCGCCGAAAGATCCGCCGCGGGCGCGTTGATGATCAGCCCTTCGGCATCCGCCGGCACTTCATCCGTCGTCAGCAGGTTCAGCGTCTCATATTCAATGTTGAGTTTTGCCAGAACGGACAAAAAGCCCTCTTCCAGCGCGCCCTCGCCGTGTCCCTCCAGCAGATAGACTTTCGGCATGTCGTCCATCGTCACGTAACCGATAGCGCTGGTGATCTGCCCCTCGGCATCATATCCCGTCATCTCATAGGCATACGTCTCATAGCTCAGTTCCATCTGATAAAGATCGTTGTAATCAATGTATTTACTGCGCTTTCCGCTCTCCACGATCAGGGAGCGGGCGTTCACCGAATCATCCGTATACTGTTTGGCAAAGGTCGGGTTGGAGGCGATATCCACATACTCCACACGGATATGGTCCGAATAGCTCTTATAACGGTTCAGCGTCTCGATCACATCCAGATTCATGCTGCTCTCCGGCGAAAGCACATAGATCGTGATATCCTCCTGCAGGCCGTCCATCACCTGATAGGACTCCTCCGACAGTGAGTACAGTTTTTCCTTCGTCACATCAAATTCCGTGTATTCCGACGGCGCCTGCCTGAGCAGGATGTTGGCGCCTATGACGATGGCTGTCGTCAGAACGATCAGCCCGATGCTGTAGGCTCCCTTTTTCAGATGCCTCACCGAAACGCTGTACCGTCTTTTCTGGATGGACTGGGTGGTGAAAAACAGCATCAGAAAAATAACGGAAATATAGTAAAGCACCGACGTCAGCTTTAAATTGCCGTTGATCAGGTCGATGAAGGGCGTTGTCAGATCATATACGCTCAAAATCTTTGTCAGCAGGTTTCCCACGGGCGAGATCAGATTGCAGATCCCCGCCATCACATAGCCTACAAAAATAAGCACCACCGACACCACCGCGGCGATCACCTGGCTCTCCATCAGTGACGACACAAAAACACCCACCGCAACAGCCGCCGAGCCGTAGAGGAAAAATCCGAGGATCGACACATAAGTCTCCCCGTAGGGAATCGTTCCGTATCTGCTAAACAGCAGCGGGTACAGACACAGTACCGCACAGGGAATCGCAAAGACCGTCTCCAGCGCCAGATATTTTCCCAGCACGATCTTCCAGATGCTGACCGGTGCGGTCAAAATCATCTGATCCGTTTTATTCTTCCGCTCCTCCGCTAAGATCCGCATGGTCAGGATCGGGATCGCGACGATAAAAATGATCAGGGAACTCTGCAGCGCATAAGTCAGATAGGCGGAGCCCTGTGCCAGATTGTTTGCGGTCACGTATAGCCCCGTGAAAAACAGCATCACCGCCAGAAACAGCCAGCCGATGAAGGAGTTAAAACAGGCTCTCAATTCTCTTTTATAGATTGCTGTCATGCTCTTTCTCCTCCTTTTCTTCTTCCTCTTCCTCCTGCACTTCCGGCATCCCGGATTTTTCTTCCGGTTCTGCCTGTTCCGGCTCATCAGGTATCTCCTCCGGGTTCTCCTGTTCCGGTCCATCGGATATCTCTTCCGGTTCTACCTGTCCCGGCTCATCGGGTATCTCCTCCGGTTTCTCCTGTTCCGATCTATCCGATATCTCTTCCGGTTCTACCTGTCCCAGCTCATCGGGTATCTCCTCCGGTTTCTCCGTCAGTTCCAGGAAGATATCCTCCAGAGAATGCTCCTGCAGATTCATTCCCATGATGGGCAGTTTCTTCTCATACAGCTTCATAGACAGCTCTTCCCTGATATCGGCGTTATCCTTCGTATGGATCAGCACCGTCACGCAGTCCGCCATATGGGACGGTTTTTCTTCCGTCTCCGTCACCGCCTCTATAGTGTCCAGCACAGCCTGTACTTTCTGCATGGATGCTTTCACCGAAGCTTCCAGCACAAAGGAATTCCGTATCCGCCCCTGCAGTCCCTCAGTTGTATCGGAGGCGATCAGTTTCCCTCCCGATATGATCATAATATGGTCGCAGACCGCACTGACTTCCGAGAGGATATGTGAACTCAGGATCACCGTATGTTTCTGTCCCAGTTCTTTGATCAGATCCCGCATCTCGATGATCTGCCGCGGATCAAGCCCTACCATCGGCTCATCCAGAATGATCACATCCGGCTCTCCCAAAATAGCCTGTGCCAGCCCGACCCTCTGCCTGTAGCCCTTGGAGAGATTTTTGATCAGTCTTTCCGCCACTTCCGTCACTTTTGTCAGTTCCATGACTTCCAGGATCTTCTGCTTCCTCTCCGCTTTCGGTATATGTTTCAACTCCGCCGCAAATTTCAGATATTCCGAGACCGTCATATCCGGATAGACCGGCGGCACTTCCGGCAGATAGCCGATGCACTGTTTCGCCTCCTCGGGTTCCCGCATCATATCATGCCCGTTTACCAGCACCTCCCCGTCGGAAGGCGCAAGATAGCCCGTCATCATGTTCATGGTGGTTGACTTCCCGGCGCCGTTCGGTCCTAAAAAGCCGTAGATCTGTCCCTTTTCCACCATAAAGGAAAGCCCCTCCACGGCTGTATGCTTCCCGTATCTTTTCGTCAAATTTTTCACTTCTACTACTGCCAAAATAAAGTCCTCCGTTTCAGTACCGCAGATGTATTTTCATAACACATTGACCGTAAAGCATCTGCCGTTTCCAGTACCGTTTCGATACACAATAATTAAAATACCACATTTTCTCTGCCTTTACCACTATATGATTCAAGTGTGACAACTTGTTTAAAATTTTGTGAAATTCCTGTGAACATGGCGAGCAAGCTCGCCTTGGGAGATTTGCTTCGCAATCAAAAAAACACAAAAAGAACACCCCAAATTTTTTATTTGAAAGTGTTCTTCATAATATTACGGAATTTTACGCGTCAATGCTGGTCCGCTGCTGATGTTTTAGTACCTATGACAAAAGTTCCATAAAATACTGATACAGCCTATCCCCATATCCCGGAAGTTCTTCATGGCCATAGTCATAATATAAAAGTGCTTCTTTGGGCGCTGTGATAGAGTTATACACCGCAAACTGCGTAGATGGCGGGCATGTGCTGTCCATCAAAGAAATCGCCATCATAACCTGTGCCCGGATTTTGGATGCCAGATGATGAACATCCAGATATCCGAGCTTTTCGAAAATTTCCTCCTCCCTCTCATGAAGCGGATCGAACTGTCTGAAATAATAGCGCAGCTCGCCATAGGCATCCTCCGCCAGATCCATATCCCATACCCGTTTGTAATCGCTCAAAAACGGATAAGAAATACCCAGCCGGCAAATCCTCGGCTCCAGCGCCGCACATGCCAGCGAAAGTCCGCCGCCCTGGGAATTTCCCATAACACAGACCCGCTTTTCATCCACCTCCGGCATGTCCATCACTATCCTTGCCAACTGCACTGTATCAAGAAAAATATGGCGCATCAGCATATCCTGCTTGTCTCCGTCCAGTCCCCGGATAATATGGCCATTCTGCGTTGTTCCTTTTACCCCGCCGGTATCTTCCGACAATCCTCCCTGCCCCCGGCAATCCATCGCCGCAACCGTAAACCCGGCGGCGGCATACTGTAATTTGTCATTCCAGCATTTCGAACTGTCTTTATAACCGTGAAACATTAAAAGCGCCGGCTGCTTTTTTCCCTGTTTTTTCGGCCGAATGAGCTTCACATAGATCTTTGCTCCCCTTACTCCGGTAAAATACATATCAAAACACTCGGCAAAGGACACCTGAAATTTTGACGGTACAAGCTCTATCCTGCTGTCTATCCCGTCAAGCTCTCTCAACGCGTCCTCCCAGTATTCCTCAAAATCCGCAGGGCGCGGGTTGACTCCCGTATACTCCTTTAATTCTGCCAAAGGCATATCCAATATCGGCATTTTTATCCTCACTTTTCATCCCATATTTTCCATTCGTCAATATATTCTGCCAGCGCTTTTGCCAGCAGCCGATGACTGCGCTCATCCAAATGCATGTAGTCCTCCGTCTGCATCTGCAGTCCCTCGATCCTACCCGCATCCAAAAAACCGCACGCATTCTGTCCGGCGGTCTCCTCCAGGAAACCGGACAGACGTCTCGATTTTTCGGCACAGCCCCTGCCCATTTCCTCCGCCACTGCAGTCAACCGGTATTCCTCCCCGACAGGTGCCGGCGCAACTACCAGAATATGCGGCATTTCCCGCCATACGGACATCTGTTTCGCCTTCTGCACCAATACTTCCACCCCTTTTGCGATATTTCCTGCCGTCATATGAAAACGTTCCTTCAGATCATTTGTCCCCAGCATTAAGATCAGCAGATCCAGAGGTTCATGTGTCATCAGACAGGGGAACAACATGGTAAGGCCGTTCAGTCCTTCACAAAGCGGATCATCCAAAACCGTCGTACGGCCGCTTAATCCCTCTTCATAAATTCTGAAATCCGATCCCAGAAGTTCCTGCAGCAGGCATGGCCAGCGCTTTGTCTCGTCAAAGCGTGCCGTCCCTCCGCCGCAGTACCCATGCGTATTTGAATCCCCATAACAGACGATCGTTCTAACCATGCTGTCCCCTTTCCTCAAAAACATACTTTTCAGCCTGCATTGCGAATGGAAGATTTCAATACGGCATCCTGTGTAATATCATCTCCCGTCAATTCTCTCGTGATCCGCCCGTCACAGACAACCAGACACCGGTCACTCATGGAAACCAGCTCCGGCATATCAGACGAAACCATCACAATGGAAACACCATTTTCTGTCAGTTCTCCCATCAGCCGGTAAATTTCCGCTTTTGCCCCTACATCGATTCCCTTTGTCGGTTCATCCATAAACAGTATCTTCGGGCTGTTGACCAGCCATTTTCCCACTACAACTTTCTGTTGGTTTCCGCCGCTCAACGTATTCACCCCCGTCTCCAGCGACGGTGCCTTTATCTTCATTCTGTCATAATACACCTGCGCCAGTTTAGCTTCTTTTGTCCGGTCAATAAAGATCCTGCCGGCCAGCCGTTTCAAATTAGCCAGCGTCAGGTTCTCCCTGATACTCATTGTCCACACAAATCCGGATTTCTTTCGTTCTTCCGTGACAAATCCGATCCCGGCCTGTATTGCATCCTGAGGGTCGAGTATTTCGACCCGTTTTCCCTCCACATAAACCTCTTTCGTGACACCCTTTGTCAGCTGGCCGAAAATGCCTCCCAAAATCTCACTTCTCCCCGCTCCGACCAGACCGCCGATTCCCAGTATCTCTCCTTTTTTAAGAGTAAATGACACATGATCTACGATATTGCGCCCTTTTATGCTCGGATGGGGAACCACCAGATCCTCCACTCTCAAAACTTCCTGTCCGATAGCGACCTCATTTTTGGGGTACAGATTTTCCACTTTCCGCCCGACCATCTCTTCTATCAGCATATTTTCCGTCACATCACAGATATCATGACAGGAGATCGTCTGGCCATCCCGCAGCGTCAGCACCCGGTTGCTGATACGGAACACCTCATCCAGTTTATGGGATATATAAATACAGGAAACTCCCTTTTTCTGCAGTTCATCCAGCAAACGAAACAGAATTTCCATCTCCTGCACGGTTAAAGCCGAGGTGGGCTCATCCAATACAAGGATCCTGGGATTTTTAATATATGCCCTCATGATTGCCAGCAGCTGAAGCTGCCCGCTGTTCAATTCCCTGGCAATTGTCCTGGGCGAAATTTTCAGGGAAAGCCTGGAAAGCATATCTTCCGTATCCGCATATAGTTTTTCAAAATCCACAAATATTTTCCCGCCGGGAAGATTACCCACAAACAGGTTTTCTGCCACGTTGGCCTCCGGCATCATATTTAATTCCTGATAGACCATTTCGATGCCCAGTGCCTCTGCCGCCGCCACATTGACCAGTTCCGCCTTCTCCCCGTCAAAAAAGATCTCCCCCTCATAGGTTCCTGCCGGATAACTGCCGCTCAGGATCTTCATCAACGTAGATTTACCGGCGCCATTTTCTCCGCAGATCGCCAGGATCTCTCCCTTTCGCAGATCGAACGAAACTTTATCAAGAGCCACCACACCCGGAAAAGTTTTTGTCACATTTCTCATTTCCAATATGATTTCACTCATATCGTTATCTCTCCTTTCCGGTCATGCCCCGCTTCTTGAACGTCTGTACTGATCGAGTGCCACGGAAAACAGCAGGATAAATCCAAAGATCAGCGTCTGCCAGTAACTTGATACCTTGATCATAACCAGACCGTTGCTGATGACCGCCAGCATCAGACAGCCGATAGCCGTTCCGACTATTGTCCCTTTTCCGCCGAACATACTTGTGCCGCCGATGATGACTGCCGCCAGGATCGTCATCTCCGTTCCTGTCCCTGCTGCAGGCTGGGCACTGGAAAAGCGGGATGCCAGCAATATTCCCACGAAGATCGCCAGAACAGATACCAGGATCTGCACACTCATACTGATCCTTTTTACATTGATCCCTGAAAGATATGCCGTTTCTTCATTGCCTCCGACTGCGAAGAGCGCTCTGCCATATTTCGTTTTAGCCAGAACGATATGCCCGATCACGCCGATCACGATCGCGATCAACACCGGATACGGAATCTTATCGAAAAATCTTCCCTGGCTGATCTGCTTAAAATTATCCGGCAGGCCGGAGATCGGCATCCCCGAAGTGGTAATGGAGATCACACCGTTAATGATATATTGAATTCCTAATGTCGCGATAAATGCGGGCAGTTTGTATTTCACGATGATCGTCCCTTTCAGAAAACCGATAGCCGCACCGGCCAGCAATGCGAGCAAAATGCTGGCAGATGTAGGAACTCCCGCCGCGAGGAGCTTCCCGCAGATGATCCCTCCCAAAGATATGGCCGCGCCAATGGACAGGTCCAGGCTGGCTGTGATCAGCAGATAAGTGACCGGCACTGCCACAATGAAATTAAAACAGGCCGAACGCATGACATCGATCAAATTATCGAATCCCAGAAAATCCGGATTGATAATGCTGACTACAATGCAGATAACGATCAACGGCATTGCCACTCCCACCTCATTTATGCTAAACAGTGCTTTGATACCTCCCGGAGCTTCTTTCCGGTTCTCCCTGTTCTTCCCTTCTTTCATATACCCTCCTTGCATGCAGCCGGAACAGTTTTGCCCCGGCTGCAGATTTATCCTCAGACGAATCTTTTTATTGCGGCAGTTCAATTCCTCTTTCCGCACTGTAGCTGTCCACATCATCCTTTGTGATCAGGATCGTACCCGAATCGTTGTCAAAAGATACTTCCTCACCATTTAATACCTTATTTGCCAGCATGACACATTCGTAGCCCATCGTATAAAAATCCTGCGCGATTGTGCAGTCGATCACACCATCTTTGACATATTTTAATGTCTGGGGATCATCATCTACTCCTACCACATGTAACTTGTCCTGAAGATTCAGTTCCGTCACCAGCGCTCCGACTCCGACCGGCGCATAGCCGTCATAGCATACCACACAGTTGATCTCCGGATATGATTTGATCAACGCCGACAACTTATCGCTGGTTTTGGATGCATCAGAGTTATTTTCCTCCTGACTGATGATCGTTGCATCGGGACGCAGCTCCTTCAGCTTTTCGGAAAAGGCATTGAACACATTATTTGCGCTGGTCAATGTCAATGCAGTCTGAATATAGACAACATTGATCGGATCGTCCCCTGCTATTTCCACCAGTGTCTCTGCCTGTTTTTCTCCCAATGCCACCTGTGCTGTCCCTACCCAGCAGTCGATCTGATCGTTGGGCGTACAATTCGTTGTGACAATTGCCATCCCCTGATCCTTTGCGCGCTTAAACACGTCCTCAAAAACGTCTCCGTCGATCATCGGTCCGACCAGAGCATCCGCATCGTTTGTCACTGCGGACTCTGCGAGTTCGAGCATCTGGCTGAGCGAATTTACTTCTAAAGGCGCCACAAACTGTCCTTCCCAGCCAAGTTCATTACAGGCATCCGTAAAACCTCTCTCCGCCGCTGACCAGACCACGCCGCCTGACATCAAAGATACAAATACCGCCTTCCGGCCTCCTTCTGTTTCCTGTGTATCTGCCTGATCTTCCGTTTGTTCTTCCGCCTGATCCACAGACTGTGCTTCCGTTTGTTCTTCGTTTTGTTCTGCTTTTGTCTCTGCACTCTCGCTCTTGCCGCAACCGGCCAGTGACAAAACCATGATCCCTGTCAATATCCACGCAATTATCTTCTTTATCTTCATGATGTTTATAAAACCTCCCTCTCGTTTGTTCAGCCCATACAGGCTCCGTTTTCGATAGCATCTACAAACCTTCTGGTAATCTCTAAAGGCCGGGTGATCGCACCGCCTACCACTACCGCATAAGCTCCGTTTCGCAGCGCCTCTACCGCCTGTTCCGGCGTGTGGATCCTTCCTTCTCCGATCACCGGAATATCCACTGCTTTCGACAGATTGCGCAGCAGTTCCCAGTCAGGATCTTCACTTACGCGGTTCTCCGTATCTTCCGTATACCCGTTCATAGTCGTTCCCAGAAGGTCAACCCCCGCTTCCCAGGCATTGATTCCCTCTTTCAGAGTTGCAATATCTCCCATCAGAGTTATCTGCGGATATTTGTTGCGAATTTCAGCAATAAAATCATTGACAGTCGTGCCGTTTCCCCGTACGCGCATGGTACAGTCCAAAGCTACGATGTCTGCCCCGGCTCCCACAAGTGCGTCCACCTCTTTCATCGTCGGTGTTATGTAGGCGGCATATCCTTCATAGTGCTTCTTGATCAAACCGATCACCGGCATTCCCGTCTCCTGCTTTATCGCAGTCACATCGACGACGCCATTTGTCCGGATCGCCGCTGCGCCTGCCTGCTTTGCAGCTCTGGCCATCAGATACATAACTGAATCTGTACGGTATAACGGTTCTCCGGGAAGAGCCTGACAGGAAACGATTAATTTGCCTTTTATTCGTTCAAATAATTCCTGTTTCTGCATGTTTTTATTGTTTCACTCCTTAAAAAATTCACTTTCCATTCATTTCATCGGCCGAATACATCTGGGGGAACATCCGGTCTCCCTTCCGTTCTCTGTCATTATAGATATCTTCACATGCAAATTCAACCTTTTTGCCTTATTATGTTTTCAAATTCTGTTTTTTCCTTAAATCTTCTGTTTTTTTGAAAGTACTTTCATTTTTGATGAAATATTGCTTTTTTCTGTCAAAACATGTATGATAAAGGCGGAAATAATTTCAGCCTTCACGCTGTACTTATAGAGGAAGGAGTCCTGTATGGCAAAAACTACCCAGCTTCTTTTTCAGGCAATGGCCAATATATACGACGAGTTTACACCGACGGAAAAGAGTATTGCCGATTTCTTTTTGACAAATAAATCACCGGAAAAGCTCTCCGCCAAAAATGTCTCAAAAAAAATATTTGTATCGGAGGCTTCTCTCTCCCGTTTTGCACAAAAATGCGGCTATAAAGGATACCGGGAATTTATTTACAATTATGAACAAAGCCTTTTGGCAGAGAACAGGACAAATCTGAGCGCTATGACGCAGGAAGTGGTAAACACTTATCAAAACCTGTTGGATACCACTTTGCATCTTTTAGATGAAGATAAGATCGTGCGGGTTCTGCAGCTGCTCACTACCCACAAAAAAATTTATATTTTCGGCATGGGCAGTTCCGGCATCGCTGCCCAGGAATTTAAACTGCGGCTTATGCGTATCGGTCTGACCGCGGAAGCCGTTGTCGATCCGCATGTTATGGCCATGGCTGCCGCCCTTGCCGATGAAGAAACGCTGATTCTTGCCTTATCCATGAGCGGAAAGAATCAGGAGGTTCTTTCCGCTGTCAAACTTGCCGGGGAACACAATGCCTCTGTTGTCATTTTCACTGCCTTCCACGGAAATGCCCTGAACAGCCTCTGCGATGAAATTCTTTTTGTTGCTTCCACCCATAATCTGGAAACCGGCTCCATTATCTCTCCCCAGTTTCCGCTATTGATCATGATGGATATTTTCTATATCTATATTTTACATACCGACTACGCAAACAAATCATCACTGCTCAGCAAAACTCTTTTTGCTCTGGGCAAGAACCCACCAAAAAACAAATAAGAAAGGCGGACATTATGAACTATCTCGGACTGGATATCGGCGGAACAGCCATTAAAATCGGACTTATTGACCCACAGGGAAATATTCTCTGCAATACTTCTTTCCCCGTTGCATTTGATAACTATCAGACTCCTCTTATGGAAACGGCTTTACAGGGAATTCAGCTCTTTTTGTCTGAAAACCACCTGTCCTCCGCAGACATTCGCGGCATCGGGGTTTCCGCCACCGGACAGATCGACAGCGCCACCGGCACGGTTGTTGGCACCACGGGATACATTCCCCATTGGATCGATACTCCCATTCAGGAAATTCTGCAGAAAAAATACGGACTTCCTGTCCGTGTCATAA
>ERZ808028.669-NODE-669-length-25690-cov-17.982392_pt1 | contig 25690 bp, 24 predicted proteins | sample MGYA00380184_ERZ808028 | MGnify/ENA primary metagenome ERZ808028 (study PRJEB31490, sample SAMN06133397) | mouse gut metagenome | isolation source: J8_1 | host: mice | place: China: Chengdu | collected 2015-05 ...
CCCTGGGTGGGATAATGGTCACGCTTTTGCTCATCTGGCGCACACTCCCTTCCGGCTTACTGCTCCTCATAGGCCCGCTTCGTTGCCTCCCACTCGTCCAGGTAGCTCTGAATGGCCTCCTTGCTGCTATAGCCGTCCACATACAGGGTGTGACCCTCGCCGTGGGCCTTGTAGCCGTCCTCATACTTGAGGGCTTCCGCTTCCCGGGCGGTCAAAGTGCGGGTTTCCAGGCGTCCGGCATCGTAAAATTTCTGTTCCAAGTAAAAGGGATATTCCATGCCGCGGCCTCCTTTCCTCTGGGTACCGACAACACTACCACGTCTTGGCCGGAATATCCAGCACTATTCCCACACAGTTGCAGGCCGGTATCGCTCCAGCGCCAGCCCCTTGGCAACAGCCAGTTCTTCCTCGGAAAGAAAGCCCGCCTGAGCCAGACCGTCCAGGGTTCGGGTGACCAGAAGGTACTGCATCTCGTTTTTCACATCGATCATGCACAGCCCTCCTGGAAATAGTCCGGCCCTTTCACGCTGTGGATAAACTTTGCCACGTCCTCCAGACTGCTGGTGACGGGCATCTCCGGCAAAGCGGCCAGCACATCCTCAAAGTATCGCTTGCCCTGGTTGGCCCGCTCATCCAGAATGGCCACCACGCAGGTGTCCGTCTCGGTGCGGATGGCTCTGCCGAAGCCCTGCTTCAGCTTGATCTGCATCTCCGGCACCACCACCGCCCGGATGAACAGCCGGAGAGAGGGGTGGTTCTCCCGCTCTTTCTCCTTCAGAGCGTCCGGGACGGCGAAGGGCAGGCGGGGGATGATCAGCAGGGACACGCAGTCGCCGGGGAAGTCGAAGCCCTCCCAGGCGGCCCCCGCCGCCAGCAGCACACTGCCGGGGCTGGCCTTGAACTGCTCCGTGGTATGGATGGCGCTGCGGCCCATGGTGAACAGAGGGTAGCGCAGACCGTGATCCGGCAGGCGCTCCTTCACCGCCGACATGGCGCCGTAAGAGGTGAACAGCGCCAGGGCGTGGCCCTGGGCCGCGTCCAGCAGGGCGGCGATCTCCTTGGCCAGCTCGTCATAATAGGCTGGAGCCTTTTGCCTGGGCGGAACCTGCGGTAAGTACAGCAGACAGTTCTGCTGGTAATCGAAGGGCGAAAGCGCAACCGACTCGGTGACACGGCTGTCGGTCAGCAGGCCCGTTTCCTCTTTGAAGCGGCGAAAATCCTCGCCCACGGCCAGGGTGGCGGAGGTGAGGATGGCGGGTCGCTCCTGCCGCCAGAGTGTCTGGCGGAGCTGGGCGGTCAGGTCGGAGATGGTGGCGCACAGCATGGTACCGCCGTGGGTGTCCTCCTCGGTGTAGAAGACCATATCCGGGTGCCCCTGATGGAACAGGGACACCGTGGAGGATACGCTGTCCAGCCGCCTGCGGGTGGCGGGGGTAAGCAGGCTGTGGAGCTGCCTGCGGATGACCGTCAGGCTCCGATCCGGGGCGGGCAGCGATCTTTGGTAGTGACCAAAGGGATTTCCATCCGGCGGGCGGGCCAGCTTCCGCAGCAGGGGCGCGGCGCTGTCGTTCAGCACTTCCGCTGCCAACAGGAAGCGTTCGCCCCGCAGGCTTTGGGTGAGGGCGCGGATATCCTCCGCCGTCAGGGTCACACCGAACATCTGCCGGGCGGTCTCCGGTAGCTTGTGGGCCTCGTCCACAATCAGGGCACAGGCGTCCGGCAGGATGGGCCTGCGCCCGCTGCCCCGGTGGATGGCGTCCGCCAGCAACAGGTTGTGGTTGCAGATCTGGAAGAGATACCGCCCGGAGTTACAGTCCTCCAAAAAGGAGAGATACCGGCAGGTTTCCCGCTGGCAATCGCAGATTCGGGGGACGCAGACACGCTCCCGGTCATAGTGACTCAGGTGGGCGGCCTCGCTCATGTCAAGCTGTTTCCGCAGGGTGAGCAGGGCCGCACCAGCTTTCCAGTTCTTCTTTTGAAGGTTCAACTGGCCCAGCCGCTGTTCCAGCCGTGCATCGCAGACGTAGTGGGATTTCCCCTTGCGGATTACCGCCTGGAGCGGTCTTGTAATCATGCCGTCCTCCAGCAGCAGGCCGGACAGGAGCGGCAGGTATTCACCCAGTACCGCGCTCTGGAGGGCGATGCTGGAGGTGGAGATGAGGATGGGCTCCGGTTCCAGTCCGCCAGCGGCCCGGAACCGGCTGTACACTGTCCCGGCTGCCAGATAGGCGTAGGTCTTTCCGATTCCCGTCCCGGCGTCGCATAGGGCGATACCGCCCTCCAGCATGGCTTCCAGCATTCGGTGGCAGAGCGCCACCTGTTCGGGGCGCTCCGCCATATTCCGGGTGGGGAAAAGGTCTTTGAATATGTGATCGATTTCGTTATGGGCATTCAACCTGTTATTATCGTAATTCATCCTTAAAATTCCCCTTGTCGGTTCATTTTCTCATAGGTACTCATCGTATTTGCAGCTCGCCCCCCGATGAGATATAGGGAACAGTAACGGATAAGGCTCGGCAGACCTTCACAGGCACATTCCAGGGGTCTCTACTGCTTTCAACCCAGGGGATGGCGGGCGGCTTTGCCAGGGCTGCCCCGCACAGGCTTTATCGCGGCCCGGAGGAGGCTTTCGCCCCCTCCGGGTCATGGCGCGCACTGTGCGTCTGTCCGTGTGGTGATCCGTACTGCTGGTGTGAAGTTGTCAAGGTTCAGGAGGCTTTTGCCTTGGTTTTATTGTAGAGGACTTGCTTTCGCTTTTTTAGAGACAGATAGGCATATTTAATGCCAGATTGGCATAATCGATCACAGGGAGGTCTTGAACCGCTCTAACTGCTCCACCAGCTTTTCTATCTCAGACTTCAACTGCGCCACATCGGCACCACCGGCCAAGCTGCTGGATCTGCCTCGGATCAAATAGTCCAGAGAAACGCCAAACAAATCGGAGATTTGGATGAAGAGATCCACAGGACATCCTCTTTTGCCCGTTTCGATACGCCCATAATAGCTTTGGTCAACATTCAATGCCTCTGCGAGTTTCTCCTGTGTGTAGCCGCTTTGGATGCGGAGCTGACGGATACGTATGCCGCTCCCTTTTATGTCATAAGCCATGGTATGGCCTCCAATCTCGAATTTAGGGGGTATGCGGTTCGAGACTGATGTCATGGGTATTCCGCTATGTAGGGCTGCCATTGGTACTGCTGTACCAGAAAATCCAACCAAAACCGACAAAGCAGGGCGCCAGACAGTCTTTGAGACTGCCTGGCGCTCCGTTTTTTTAAATATTCAGCACAATAGTATGTCTTAAAAAGGTCGTATTTTGCGGTTTTTAATTTATAAAAATACGCATGAGATGCAACGATTTTTTTAGTGAATCACCAAATTTATTGCAGGCAACAAAAATACCCATGATTTTCTCCAGTGGCAAATCATAGGCAGACGTTTAGTAAGCCCCTGCTGTGAAAAGCCGTTTTTTTTATGGCTCCTCAACAGGGGTAAATATCATTTAGAAATAAGCGAGATTTTACTTATTTAATAAGCGTTATCTGGGAGTGTAAATATAAAAACCGGCAAGATAAAATATATTTGAGGTGATAAATCATGCCGGAAGATAGACTTGCATACTTGGGCATCCGTATCCACAATGCAAGGAAGGCTTGCAAGCTAACGCAGCAAGAACTATCAGACGAAACGGGAGTATCAATCAAAATGATCCAGTGCATAGAGAATGGGAGTGTCAATCCGTCCTATGAGATTCTGTTCCCGATTGTCAATCGCCTGGGACTTACAACGAGTGACCTGTTCAGTGTAGAGCCGGATCAGCACAAGGAGGAGATCAATCGCTTCCTTGGAAAATTCAGAGCCTGCAACCGCTCCAACCAACTGCTTCTGCTTGATACATTGGACTTTCTTACGGAACAGCTTTTAGCCCGTCAGAATGAGAAGCATAAAGATATGGGATGACACAATCGGTTGGGCAAGTAATTCTGCAGGCTGGTGGAGAAATATTCCATTGTCGCTCAGATGAAAAGCAGCCAGCGGGACAGGCAAGACCTTACCCACTGGCTGTTTTTCAGCCGTTTAGAAGACCTTGGAGATAATCTACTTATTGTCCCTCAGTTCATAAAATGAGATAGCACAGTTTTTTCTACTAATAAGAGTTCGGACAACATCGTATCTATAATTTACTGTTCTATGAACCTTGTTTCAATGTCTTTGTATTGAATTGCTTTCTGAGTGTCATGAAATGATTTCGCAGTCAAAATTTCTATGCGATCCTTTCTTTATGGGTTGCTGACAGGAGTATTGTAACATTCAAATGTCACAGAAATGTCCGAGCATTTCCAAAATTCGACATAAAAACTGGCTGAATTGTTACAATGGACGGACATTTCAAAATCTTGTCAAAAATTGGGCAAGGCACCTGTCTAAATGCCGGTTCTTCCCAATAGGAAACGGCTTAGTTTACAGCATGCCCACAATAGGAGTGCATCGACAGGAACGCAAACAACGGGATCTCAATGACGCAGGCCCCAATTATGGCATAGGGCGTCCAGACTGCCAGCCAGCCCAGGCTCAAAAACTGGAAGTCGGTGATACCGGGATAGACCTCAAAGGGCTTTTCCACCTCCTGATACATCTCCACGGCCTTCCGCACACGCTCCGGAGTGACGATGCCGACGTTGTCCGCCTGCCGCTCCTTCTCACAGGTGATAGAGGCCAGCCCAGTCAGGTTGGCTTTGTTCCCGGCCTCGTCCGTATAGTTGCTGTAACAGTAGGTGGTCGGGAGATAGGCCAGGAGGATAAACAGCAGTAGCGCCAGGCTAATGTTATTGACCGCCTTTTTGTCCTTAAAGCATTTGGAAACATGGTCGATCAGCAATTCCATGTGGAAACCCCTTTCCAGCTGATAAAAGATAAAGGCGCTCTCGCCTTGGCACTGTCATTGTACCAAAGGCAGGAGCGCCTTTTTCACGTTCTCTCACACGGGATTCCACTGTTTTTCCGCGGACTTTCTTACGATTTTCCTACACTTCAGATCACGCTTTTTTAATCGGATGCCGAATCACAGTCTCCCATTTTTCGGGGGCAACCTTTCTTGCGTCTGACATATAAATTTCGTGGTGCAATCTTGTACTCGTAATATCATTCACATATCCGTTTTCAGCCAAATACTCATCCATCAAAGCTACTGTAATGGGTTCATCATCAAAAGGACCCAAGTGCATGATTTGGACACACAGCCCCTCATCAATGGTCAAAAACTCTGCCGGCGAACAATCCAGCTTTTTCTTTTTCGCGGCTGTTTCGACTGCCCAATCAAAATCTTCTTTCAAAACAAAGTCAGGCAAGCGGATGACAGAAATCCAGTTAAAGGTTGATTTGTCCGCATAATCTACGCCGTCAACATGGTCTTGCCACCAGAAGCCTTCCAGCGGAGGAACAACATATTCAAAGAATCCCTCTATTTTATGGTCTGTCTTGTGGCTCATTTTTATGGTATATGCGACGGCGTATAAAATACTAATCGCCTGCTGATAGGCGCCGCCTTCCTCGTTTGGGTTTCCCGTTCCCCTTACCGCAATATAATTCGCTCTCGGGACATTTACAATCTGAGGACGATTCGTTGGCATATAAAATTCTTTATATTCCTTCTTAAAATCAAAAGCCATAATTTCCTCCCTGCAAATCTGTCAGATTATTTTTCCTCCGGGCAAGATTTTTCCCTTGCCTCTGATACAAGAATACACCTTCAAATCTGACACGTCCTGTCAGGTTTCATAGACCGCTAAAAATTTTTGTTTTCAAAGCCGGCTGTTTTTCATGACGGCTTACCAGCCCTTTTCTGTCAGGATCTTATCAAATTTCTTCTCCGACAGGATCTCGTGGGTCACAAGCTGACCGTCATAGAACAGAGAAAAGGTGGTAAACGGCGAGGGGGCGCTTTGCGCGTCCTCCATGGTCTGAATGTGGACAGCCTGGAACACGGCGTTCCGCTCCTTTGCCATGTTCTCCAGCACTGGCACATACTTTGCTGTAAAGGGGCACTGGTTGGTGTAATAGAGCACAAATCCCTGGGGCATATCTCCATACTCCCGCACAGTATCCCGGAAGCGGGGCCGCTCCGCCCCCTCCTCAAAGGGCAGATACAGCAGCTCGAAGTAAGGTTCCGCCGTATCCGCTGTCACAAAGCCCTTGTGCCTCATGTATCCGGGGTCGGAGAGAAAGCCCAGTTTCTTTTTGGAGGACAGGATCACAAGCCCCTTTTTTCCCTTCTCCTTGCTGTCCTCGATACAGACGTCCAGCAGAAGGTTGGAGTACCCATGCCCCTTGAACTGCCCGGACACCCATAGGCAGTCGATCACCATATACCCCTCCGCCTCAATGGGCGCCCAGGCGTACTCGGCGGGGATGTACTCAATAAAGCATTTCCCCCGGACATTGCCTTTCAGGAAGACAAGCCCCTCGTCCAGTCGCTCCTCCAGCCAAGCCTTTTTGGACATGACCTGCACATCCTTGTTGCTGGATATGGCACAGCAGATGTGCTCCTGGTCAATGTTGTCGTGGGTCAGTTTGATAAGCTCCATAATTGATTACCTCCGCATAGTTCGATTTGTATTTCTGAACATCAAAATGATGAATCCAATCAGCACCAGTGTGATAGCTGCCGCTATGGTGGAGCTGACACTCATAATGGGAAATTGCTCATATTTGAGTATGTAGGTAACAAAAGCATTTGGCAGATTTACAAAGTATGACACGATTAGATTATTGTCAGAAAGCCTGTACGCAGCCGCAAATCCAAGTCCTACCGCAAAGAGCAGGAGTAAATCCTCCCAGGCTCGAAAGCCGGGATAGCCCAAATGATATAGGGAGAACATCGCCCCGGAAATCAAAATTGCGGGCAAGCAGCCAAATTGCTGCTCGGCTCTGCTCTGCACAAAGCCTCGAAATAGAAATTCCTCAAAAAATGTGGTCATGATAAGAGGCGCAATTCCCAGCGGCAGCAGGCGCCACGGTATTTGTTCTCCCGCAGCCATTTTGGGAATCAACTGTCCTCCGACTGAGAATACCACAAAGGCAAGCAAAACAGCAATCTGCCGTGTACCCAGTCTTTTCACACCGACCGAAACAAGTGATTCTTTTTCTTTCCGCAGACAGTACAGCGGAACCCAAAAGCTGAATATCAGCCCGTACAGGAGATTATAGAAAATAAAATAGAGAATCGGCGTCGGATTGATGTTCGCAAATGCGATACAGAAGATCAGCATTGATTCAGTGCCAATCAAATACAACAGCAGTTTCTGGTTCCTCATATATGTAACCCCGCAGCTCCTTGATTTTCCGTAATTGCCTTGAGCGTCAGGATACCCCTTGCCATACCCAAACGTCCCCCAGCCGCCAGGTGAGCCTTTACTGCCCGCTGGAGGCTGGTGCGTTCCGGCAGCTCCTCCATGGGCTTGCATCCGCCAAAAAGCCACTCATAGAACTCCTGATCCTCCTCGTCCACATCATAGATGCGATAGTCCCCGGCAAAGCGGCGAATGCCGGAGTCCTCGGGCAGCAGTCCGTTCAGAGCCGGGGCCAGGAGCCAACTCCCGCACACAACTGCCTTTGGTTTGCCCCAAGGACAAAGTTTCTTCTGAGAGAAAAACTGTTGGGCTGTGCTGTAGGATCCGTCCAACTCCTCCCGCCCCAGCACTGCGTCGGAAGGAATGTGAACGCTGAGGACAGGGGCCTCCGCCTCCAGGCCCGCCGGTCGAGGCCTGGCCGTATCCTCCGGTACTCAAATTCCAAAGTCCCCAGCCGAAACAGCAGCCCGCCAGTCTGTCGCCATGTCCAGGATCCCCGGTCAAAAGCCCACTGGCCGGTGCGGGCGTGGGTCTCCTCCAGAAAGCGCCGGAAGCAGTCCATGGTGGACAAAAACACCTCCGCCGGGATGTTCTCCCTGCGGTATCGTTTCTCCGTCTGGCAAACCGCCGCCAACATTACCGCCAGCTGGGCCATGCCGTTGTCCTCCCGCCAAGCGGGGAGCTGGGCGCTGACAGTCTTCCAAGCCGCAGCGGCTGTCTCCGCTCCTGTCAGTTCTTCGATAGGCAGTCCTTCCGGCAGTGACTTCGCCGCAGCAACCAAAGGCGATAGTACCGGCTCAGGCAGTTTCAGCTGTTCGGCCATGGGAAATAGTTCTTTTTTCTCCATATTTGCTACTCCATCGGTTCAGTTTTTTTCATCGTCTACCACTAAAATGTGAGTATTCATGCTGCTGATCTCCACTTCTGACGCCATAATAGTGCAACGGCAGCGATCACCAGCGCCAGCGCGGCGATATTATACGCTATTGGCGCTAAATAACAGATGTTGAAGGTTACATGCAATATCGCAACGAACAGTAGATTTCTGCATTGATAATAGGCGGCTCCTAGAACAACAGAAACCAAGAGCGTCCAAATGCAGAGAGGAATGATCTGACTGGCTCCCAATGAATTTCTAATGATCCACATTGGTAGATGCCATATTGTCCAAATGATCCCAACCAATATGATACTGTAAATGCTTCCTCCCTGAAAAGAAACCTGCTCAAGAAGAAAACCCCGCCATGCCAGTTCCTCAACAAACGCTGTTGCAAACAAATACATACAACTTGCTAATAGCACTATGGCAGACGGGTATGTATTTTGAAGCAAATCTGTCCTTGCCGCGAGGGAGTAACAAAATGACACAGATAAACCTGCAAACACCAATATGGCCCAAGTTCCGATCTGTTTGAGTGCTATCTTCCCGGAAAATACTGCTGCAAAGTATTTTTTGAGTCTGTGTTCAAAAGCCAGGAACAAAAAAGCGCTGGCGGCAGGAATACAAACAAATAAGTATTTCAACAGTGACGATCCATTGGGAACAGAGATCCCGTGCTGCTGCAACATCATGGGGATATAGCAAATAGATGACAAAATGTATACGACACATACCCATAACATGATTTTTACTTTATTTGCTATGTTCGTCATTTTGCCTTTTCCTCCAGGTTAAGATTTCACCGCAAGGATATTCAAATGGTCCATGCTCAAAATCTCCTTAAATTGGCTTGTGAAAGCGAGGGAAAGCGGCGGTTTCCGCAAACCGCCGCTTTCCAGAAATTAAGAGAGCTGTCTGACTGTAATGTGTTGACGCCGGTATGTATCGTTATCCTTCTGTTGCAGCTCCCGTTCCACCTGGGACAGCTGGCGTTCCAGATCCTTGATCTTGGCCTCGTCGGTCTCGGTATTGAGCCGCTGCTCCAGCTCCTGCTGCTTCTTTTTCAGTTTTTCGATCTCGCGGTCTACCTTGTCGCTATTGCCCTCCCAGACCTCGTCCTTGTCCTTTTTTCTCTCCGGGCCCTTCGCGCCCCGGCCTGCCGGATCAGGTTCCTCGGGGGCGTCTGTATCGGGCTTCCTGGCATCAGGGGTACTCTCCGGCTGTTTCGGCGCATCCGCTGCCCGCTCAGGATCGTCGAAATAGATCTTGGGCTGGCCGTCCTCGTCCTTGCCCATCCAATAGCGCCCGGACGGCTCCTGGGGCTCCGACCGAACGTATTCATCCATCACAGGCTTCAGTTGACGGCCCTGGGACTCCTCCTCTTCGGATCTCTGGACCTTGGACGCTCCCAGCACCTTCTCGGCTGTTGTCAAGGGCTGGACCGCACCGGTGTTCACACCAGAAATAGGCATCATAAATCATTCCTCCTCGGATCACTGATTTTTGGGCAAAATGATTTGCTCTTTGTCAGTCTACCGAGGGAAAAGGTCCCTTTCAAGGCTTTAGTCATGAAATGCTCTCTGGATGTTATGAAATGTTTTGCGCCAAGCGCTACTCCACCGCCCGCATCTGTTCCATCAAAGACTGCTTCTTCTGTCTGCCGGCCGTCCAGGCGGACAGGAGAAATTCCAGTCCAAACAGGACAAGAAGGAAGAGGCCCATTTCCAGGCTTGGAAAGTGATACGGTACGATCTCACCGGCAAAGGACTGCCGGCTGACCTCCCGGCACACCACGACCGCCATCGGGAGCCCGACCAGCAGGGCTGCCAGGGCAGCAAAGGCCGCGTAGCAAAGGCCCTCACAAATATTCATTCGGCACAGCTGCTTCCTGGTCAGGCCGATGGAGCGCAGGATGCTGTTCTCCCGCTTTCGAGACATCTGATTGGAGAGCGTCGTATTGATCAGATTGACAACGCCGAACAGAAAAATCAGCCAGGAGATCGCCCGCATACCGCCAAAAATAATAGAGTTCTGCATTTTTTCATACTCGATATGGGCCCCAATGGTGTCCAGCCCCAGATGACTGCGGCTGGACATAATTTCTTCCAGGGCGCTTTCAACTCGCTCCGCCTTCTGTGGGTCATTGACAATGCTCCAGGAGTAATCAAAGGCTTCGATCTCAGGATGGAGTTCCCGGAACAGCGCCTCTGGGGCGAACAGCGCCGCCGAATCCATGGCGAGAGCGCCATGTCCGTTTGCCATCCTCGCCGGATCAAACAGGCCGGATATGGTGACAGTCACAGCCTCCTGGCCCAGAGATAGTTCCATGGCGGTCCCGACATCCATCTCAGGATGGCGCTTCTGATAGTTCGTGCCCAGAAGGACGCTGTGGGCGTCCGCAGGTACCGTGCCGGATACCAGTGCGTCCTCCACATCCAGACGGTTGGCATTCGTCAGCATATCGCACATACCAGCCTCGGCACTGGTGGAGGTCCCAAATCTTGCGTGCAGGGACAGGCGGGTTACCAGCACATCCGTCACTCCGTCCACAGAAAGGATTTCCTGCCGCAGCCCGTCGTTTAGCGGATTGCCGGCGGCCATGATTTCTTCCTCCGGCTGCTCTGAGGACAGGTAGATTTTATAGTCTCCATCCGGGAAAAACAGCCTCGCGGCCTGCTCCGGCGTCCGGGTCAGAACCACGGAGGATACCACCAGAAGCAAAATTCCTCCCAGGCTGAGAGAAGCCACGATGCTGGCGGATTTTTTGCGGTCACGCCGGAAGTTCGCAAGGCCCATGGATACAGGATTGAGTCTGATATGTTTCTTCCGGCTGTGTATCCGTTCCTGTCCGGCGGAAAAACGCACCGCCTCCAGCGGCGAGATACCGGCGGCAATTTTCACTGGAACGCGGACTGAGACGGACACCATAAACCAGCAGACCACGGTGGTCAGAAGTACGGCCATCCCATAGTAGAGTCCGTGGAAGCCTTTGGGGAAGAGGAGAAAACCTCCGCCAGCGCCCAGCAGCACACCAAGCAAGATTCCAATGCTGCCCAGCCGCCTGCTCTCCTTTTTCACGATGCGCCGGATCTGTTTTGGTGTTGCCCCGATGGTGCGCAGCTGCCCATAGCTTTGAATCTTATCCTGAATGGAGATGCGGAAAATGCTCTGGATGACCACATAGCCGCCAATCAGCACAAGGGCCGCGATGCCGCCAATCGTAGAGAAGTCGATGGACTTGGAATAATAGGTAAAGTAACTGTTGTTCATTCCAGCAGGGGGAAGACCATACCGCCCGGCAATCTCCCGGCAGTGGGCGGTCAGGGTCTCCCGATCAAACTGCCTGTCGCTGCGAAAATGCACATAGGCACGATACCCGGCAGGGTCAAATCCGGCCCACTGGGTCAAGGCCGCTTTGGAAACGACAATGGCGCAGGTGTTTCCTTCCTTTTCCCCCATGGCAGACAGAATGCCGGTCACAACATAGTCGCCATAAAAACTCTCAGTATCCAATCGAACCGTTTCACCGATCCCAGCGCTCAGACCATAAGTGGAGAGAAAATATTCGCTGACAGCGACTTCATTCGCCTGTGCTGGAAGTTCCCCTTTTATCAGCTCCATTTGGCTGCGGGCAATATACATCATGTCGCTGTCGCAGTACACATAGGAGGCATTGTATCCCTGCTCCGAATGCTCCTGCCCAAGCAGATAGTATTCGCCCACCCGGGCAAACTCCGGCAGGTCTTTCAGGGCTGCCATGTCGGATGCGTCAACGCCGGTGAAGACTGCTTCGTAGGTGTCGGCCACCTGATTACGCTGGATCTGCGCCACGGAAACGGATAGAATCGCTGCAAAAGAGATCAGGAACGCCGCCAGAGCAACGGCAATCACAACCATCAGGTTCCGGCGCTTCTCACTGGCGAGGCTCCTCTTTGCCAGCTTCTTCACAATAGCGCCGGTGTCGTTCTCAAAAGGCCAGGTCATCATGTTCACTCCTTTGTACCTATGACAATTCCCGGATTTGCTCTACCAGCGACTGACTGCGCAGCTGCTTGATCGTTGCAAATGAAAAAACAATCTGAACGGCGAGCATCAGGGAGAAAAATCCCGTCATTTCCCAGACCGGGAAATGATAACTCACCTCGCCAAAAACACTCATTGCACTGAATACCCTGCACAAAAGCACGCCGAAGAGCGTTCCGAAAGAGATGGAGAGGACAAACGCGCCTGCCGTATAGAGCAGGCCCTCCGTCAGCAGCATCCTTGAGACCTGACGGCGGCCCATACCCACGGCCTGCAATACGCCCAATTCCCGTTTGCGGGTCAGCACATTTGTGATCAATGTGTTCAACAGATTGAGTGCGCCGAACACACCGATCAATAGAACGAATAGATAGACCGGAGTGCGGTAATTCGCTAATAAGCCCTTATAGTTTTCCGCCCAATCATTCAGCGCAGTGACATACAGCCGCGCATTTTCCGGAAGAAGTCTTCTGACCTCCTCGCGCACCTGCTCCCAATCACTGTCTGCGGTGTCAAGGAGAACCTGATAATTTAGATTCTCAGCCGGCATCAGCACAGACAGCGTTTCCAAGGGCATATAGATCAACTCATAGCCGCCATACGGAATACTTTCATCGACAATTCCCATTACGGTGACTTCTTTGCGCTCCCCCGTCCCGGCTTGAATGGTGAGCTGATCTCCAATGGACACTTCCCAGTCAAACAGTTCTGCTAATTGACTTGACTGCTTTATGACAACGCCGTTGTTTGCAGTAAGCTCCTGCAAATCAGCCGTTCCCGCAATCAGGTATTCTTCTAAAAGGGCCTGCCGGTCCACTGAAAAGGCGTCTGCCAGAAAAGGATTCTCATATCCTGTCGGAGTGGTAACATTCAGGACGGTCCCGCGATATACCCGCATATCCTTTACGCCATCTATCTCCGCAAGCCGCTGGGTGAGACCGGGCGACAGCGGATTTTCTCCTTGAAGTTCCACAAATTCTTCGCTGCTGTGGGATTGTGAGCCATAGTCGCCCAGTTCAATACGGACCTGTCCGTATGGGAACACACCGCGGGCCACATTTACTGGATCAATGGAGTTAAAATAAGCGGAGCTTGCCATGAGCAGAATACCGCATATCCCCAAAGAGGCCACCGTCAATATGGTTTTCTTTTTGTTGCGGGAGAAATTGATCAAAGCCAGTCTGCCATCGGACAAGGAGCGGCGCAATCTTTTTGTGCTTTTGGCAGTCACCTCGTCCTTTCCGGCAGAATATCGAATGGCCTCAATCGGCGTAACCTTTGATGCAAGTTTGGCGGGATGCCGGACGGCAAGCATGATACATAGATACATGAGCACCGCGACCAGGGCTCCCGCAATCAGCACCGTATGGATCGCCCATCCGCTTGGGACAAGGGCATATCCCGCAGCTGCTCCAAGGATAAGACCTATGGGAATCCCTATCTTGGATAAACTGCGCCCTTCTTTCATCACGATCCGCCTGACCTGGCGCGCTGTTGTACCAATCGTCCGCAGCTTGCCATACTCGTTTGTTTTCTTGATAATGGAGACAAAGAACAGACTGTATATCACGAGTACACAGGCCAGTATCACAATGATAATTACAAATAAAACAGCGGTCATATATTCCAGGCTTCTCTGCCGAATCAGGGCAAAGTAGTAGCCGGAAAAGTCAACATCTTTCGAGTCAACGCCCCATTCTCCAGCCAAACTCTGAATACAGGCTTTGATACTTTCTTCCGGCAGGCCGTCAGTCCCCTGCACGTTGATGTATGCGCTATATACAGGGTTTTCAGCATGTTCCTTAATCAATGCGGGGGTTACAAAGATGGAATAGTTGGAATCTGTAACAGGTAAGATACCGCATACCGTATAATGCTGCCGGGCGCCAGTCAGCGCCAATGGAATCGTGTCGCCTACCTGAACGGTAAAGCCTTCTCGATCCAAAAGGGCTTGTGTGACGGCCACCTCATTCTCTGTTTCCGGCAATCTGCCAGTCAAAGCTGGATATTTCGCCAATCGAATCAAGTTTTCGTCCATAGAACGCACAGTAACCTTGTATTCTCCATGGTCGAGCATACCCAGAAAAAAGCTGAATCCCGCTAAAACCCGGTCGTCATTCTGAATGGCGCAGGCCGTTTCATCATCAAGGCCGCTTATATTGGCCTGGTACATTCCGGCCGCATGATTGCGGGAAGCCCTTTGCGTGCCGATGGCGTACAATGCCGTCGCCATGATCAGGCAGGCGGCAAAGGCAATCGTCATCACGATCAAGATATTTCTTGTCCTATCTGCTGTCAGGTTTCTTTTCGCCAGCTTCTTCACAACGGCGCTGGTGTCGTTTTCAAAGGGCCAGGTCATGCTCCACCTCCAGATGATACCCGCAGCTGCTCTATCAGAGACAGCTTATTTTGATGCTTCAGTGCCGCCCAGGTTACTGTCAGCGCAGACAAGAGCACAACCGCACCATAAACCAGGGCAATCCCAACCGGGAAGCGATAGTGCAGGTACGTCATAAGCCCGTTTTTCAAGCGGGAGCACAGGGCGGCTCCCACACCGCCGCCAATCAGCATAGAGAAGACCAGCCCAATTCCCGAAGTCATCAAGCTTTCCCAGAGGACCATGGAACAGAGCTGATTTTGCCCCATCCCCACACAGCGCATCAGGGTATGCTCTTTCTGGCGGACGATAACGCCAGTGAGAATGGTGTGGATCAGATTCATAATCGCAAAGCAGCCGATAAAGGCCACGGCTGCGGCCAGAACCAGCTTCATCCCCTGGATAAAGTTTTCATTCTGTGCAATAGCGGCGGACAGCGACATCATCTCCAGTCCAGAGGCCGCATTGAGAATCTGGTCGATCTCAGCTTCTGCCCGGGCCTCCATCCCGTCGGAGATACGGACGGCAAGCTGATACAGGGTGTTGGCGGAGGTCAGCTGTTCCATCACGTCCATGGGCAGCATCAGCATATCAATTTTATCTCCGCTGCTGCCGATTTTGCTCTGGTCCAGTACGGCTCCCACCGTGAAATCCCTGTAATCGCTGGAAGTTCCGTCAAAAATCTTTAGGGTAAGCGTCTGCCCAGTCTCCGGCTGAATCCCATACTCCCGCTCTAAGGAGTCGGGACGCCCAACAATCAGCAGGTTCTGTTCTGCCAGGCTGTCATAGTCCAAATCGGTTTGGCCGCTCAAACAGGGGCGGATCAGATCCATATCATCCCGGTCGAAACCGACCACCGATAGTTCAGATTCCACTGCATCCGTCTGAAACGCCGCCGGAAGATAGTGATATTCGGTTATATCCTCCAGACCGGATATCATGTTCAGAGAATTTTTCAAGCTGTCGGTAAATGGGCTGGAGGTCTGGATCTGCTCCAGCGGAGCGTTACGAAGCCGGTCGTCGCTAATGTTGAGAATAAACTGCCCCCGGGGGAAGCCGGACAAGGACATATCCTTGGCGTTGATGGAGGAGAGAACGGAGGAAAACCCCATAAGCAGAACGCCGGTCAGAGCCAGAGACAGGACGGTGAGCACATTCTTTTTTCGGTTGGTGGCAAGGTACTTTTTCGCCAGCATGACCGGCGAGATTTTCTCGGGCCGCCTTGCCAGCCGATTTTTACGGTTCTGCTGTCCTGTATAACGGGAGGCGGCAATGGGGGATATGGACGCCGCCAACAGGGCGGGCTTTCGGAGGGAGAGCCGCACCGTGAGATAGACCAAAACCGTCACCACAGGCCATACCCACAACAGGCTGACGGGCCGGAACCCCTGGGGGATCAGCAGGCAGGACAAGACTGTTCCCACTCCCAACCCGGCGGGGATAGACCGCACAGACAGGGCAAGCCCCTCGCGGAGCACCAGACGTTTGATTTGCCGGCCCGTCATGCCGAGGGTCCGCAGCTGCCCATACTCCTGGATGGAGTTGATGATGGCAATGTAAAAAATGTTGTAAATTACCAGGATACAGGCCGCAATAATGACCGCCAATCCAGCAGCTGCCGCCCCGATCAGGAGAACAGACGGCCTTGACAGATTGATATATGTCTCATTGAAGGAGGGAATTTTCGTGATCTCCGCTCGGGCCAACACTTCCGTGACCAGCGTTTCAATTTCAGCTTTGGAGGAGGCGCCGCCGGCGTTCACCCGGATCATAGCGGCTGGAGAGAAGTCGTCCCAGCCGCCGTGGGCGACAAAATACTGCTCCGAGACAATCGCTGCGTATAAAGATCGGCCAGTCCCGGAGGCCGCTGTTTTCAGATAGCCGGAAATCGTAAATTCCCTTTCTTCCTGGGTATTGGGCATGAGGATGGAAATTCTGTCTCCAATCCCAGCGTCCAGCTTCCAATAGTCCAGATACTCTTTTTCAATGAGTATTTCCTGCTTCGACTCCGGCATACGGCCATCGGATACCGTCAGGCCGTTCAGGGCGAGGGCGTCTGCGTTGGAGTAGGAGAGGTTCAATCTGCTGTCTCCGATTTTGCTGCTCCCCAACGAGACTGTCAGGCCAGTCAGTACCGTCTGCCCGTCTGCCTGGAGTTTTTCAAACTCGGTTTGACCGATACCGGAAATCAGAGCGTGGTAAGAGCCGGTCACGCTGTTTCCGCCGTCCCGGTTGACCGCCGCAATCCCGGAGGTTAGCAGCAGCACTGCGGACATGAGCGCGGCGGCCAGCATGATAGCAAAGGCAGCGACTCTTTTTTGGAGTTTATTATGTTTCAATTTTGCAGAAGCGAGCTTCTGAATCACTGCGCTGGTATCATTTTCAAAGGGCCAAGTCATAATTTACCACCTCTATTCTGTCACACGAAGCTGCTCGACTACGCTGTTTCTTCTGCAATACAGGCCGGCCCATTTTGTAAGGACAAATTGCAGCGCAAAGACCAGCAAGAAGTAAAAGACCACAGATACGGCGGGGAACGTGTACTCTACAAAGCTGAATCCGGGCACGTTTCCTACCGCAGAGCATATCGCCTTTCCGATAATTAGACCGCCAACGATGGAAGCGGCAAAGCTGCCAAGGGTCTGGAACCCGTTTTCAAAGCCTATCATACGGTAAAGCTGTCTGCTGTCCAGGCCAATGGCGCGAAACAGCCCCATCTCTTTCCTTCTGGAAATGATATTGGTCATACTGGTATTGACCAAATTGATGATGCTGAACATGATAATAACGGCCAACAGTGCGTATGCTGCAAGAGAAATCGTGCTGAAAACGCTTTTGTATTGCATTGTCATATCTTTTAGCGTCTTCAGGCGCAAATGATCGCTTGACGCAATCAAGGAATGCAATTCGTCCTCAATTTCAGTATAGCCGCCGTGCTCCATCCGAATCACGAACGCACTGTTTGCATTATAGGGAACCGTCTGCTCCATTTCCTCTGCGGGTAAGATAAAGCTGGACGCACTGTTTTTATCAAAGACAATAGCGGATACGACATAGGTAAAATTGCCTTGCAAATCGTTTCCTGCCTGCGAAAAAGTGACGGTATCACCGACCTCATAGCTCTTTTGCAGGTACTCTAATTCTGGGCTGCCCATATTGACCACAAGTGAGTTTTCTCCAGTATGGTCATGATAGGGCAGTTCCCCAGCCATTACCCGATCCTTCAGCGCCTCATAATCCTCTGCGTTCATGCTCCGGATCGCCGTTTCCATTCCGTCAATCGTGACGCAGAGTTCCTGTTGGCAGACGACTCCGCTTACGCCGTCTATCGACAAAATATCATGCTTCAATTCATCTGTCAGCAGATTGTTCTCCTGCAGCCGTGTAAGGGAAAACGTGGGCGTGACCAGCGCCCGGTTCAGCTCTACCACATAGGCTCCCTCGTAGGGAAAGCTCTGCTTTGCCCGCTGCTCAGGATCAAGAGAGGACAGCAGGGAGGAAATCCCTACAAGCATTATCCCGCTCAAAACAAGCGAGGTAAAGGTCAATACGCTCTTTTTCCTGTCTCGGAGCAAATTCATAGCCGCAAGCGAACAGGGCGTGAGGGGTTTCCTGTTCCTTTTCAGACGGTTCCCGCTCTTTTTTACCTTGGTATAGCTGCTGTAACGGGATGCTTCCATGGGTGAAACCGACATTGCGATTTTAGCTGGCTTCAAAATGGACAGCTTTACACAAATAAAGATGGCAGCGCCGGACAAAAGCACGATCACAGCGTCAGGAAACAACTGAAACGCAGCTCTGTCTATCAGGAAGGACAGCATCCCGCCTGCAATGCACCCAAGTGGAATGAAACGGAGCGCAAGACAGTTTCCTTCCTTTGAAATGATTCGCTTGATCTGCTTTTTCGTGGCGCCAAGTGTACGCAACTGCCCAAAGGATGTGACATTGTTCATGACCGAAATGAAGAATATATTGTAGATGACCAGGGAACATACGCCGATCAAAACCAGCCCAACGAGCAGAACCGTCAGCACGGTCTCTTTTGACATGTTATTGCTGTCGATATATAAATTGTTGATCTGAATATTCTCTGTGGAGATTCCGCAATCCAGGCCAATCGTCCGGATCAGTTCTTTCAATTCTTGATTTGTATATTTTGCAGTATCACGGACAGAAATCATGGCGGCTGCGGGTCCGGCAGAGAGCGCGGAGTTTTCCCGCACAAAACTCTGTGAAACAATGGCGTTATATGCAACTCTGTTTCTGTCATTTTCGGCGGTCGTCTGGATAAAACCCGTGATTTGAAAATCCGCTGTTTCTAATTGACGGCTTGCCTGGTTTCGGTAATGAACGGATATGGTATCGCCAATATCCGCTTTCAAATTCAGGGTGTCTATATACCCCTTTTCTATAAGCAGTTCATTTGCCGCCTGCGGCATACATCCTTCCATCAGCGTAATATTGGAAAGCCGCATGGTTGCTTCATCAGAACACACGATGCCCATTGTGACGCCGTTTTCCCGCTCTGTCATACCAACGGAACAGTAAACGCCTACGCTCTCAATGCGGGGATCTGCTGTCAACAGGGAGATGTTTTCCTGGGAGAGATTTTGAAAAATCCCCTGATACGCAGTGGACGCCGCATATTCACTTGTAACATTGTAGGCGTAAGAAGAAACAAAGGCCATAATAGCAGCGGCCATAAAGATAATAACCCCAATCAGGCGGTTCCTGAAATGGTTATGCCTGAGACGGGCGTTTGACAGCTTGCGGATTACCGCGCTGGTATCGTTCTCAAAAGGCCAAGTCATCGCTGCCACCCCCTTATCCCACGATCCTGCCGTCCTCGATTCGCACAATGCGGTCGGCCAGCTGGGCGATCTCATTGTTGTGGGTGATCATCACGATGGTCTGGTTAAACTGCGTGCTGGTACGCTTGAGCAGGCCCAGCACATCGGCGCTGGTCTTGCTGTCCAGGTTGCCGGTGGGCTCGTCGGCCAGGACGATGGCCGGTTTGGTGATCAGGGCCCGGGCGATGGCGACGCGCTGCTGCTGGCCGCCGGAGAGGTTGTTTGGCATATTTTGCAGCTTATCCTCCAGGGCCAGCATCCTCACGATCTCGTCCATGAATTTCTGGTCCACTGTGTCGCCGTCCAGCTCCACCGGCAGGACGATGTTCTCATAGACGTTCAGAATCGGAACCAGGTTATAGTTCTGGAAGATAAAACCGATGTTGCGGCGGCGGAAGATGGTCAGCTCCTCGTCGTTCTTCTTCGCCAACTCGTCCCCCCGGACGATCACGCTGCCGAAAGTGGGGGTGTCCAAACCGCCCATCATATTGAGAAGGGTGGACTTCCCGCTGCCGGAGGTCCCCACCACCGCCACAAACTCCCCCTGCTCCACCGAGAGGTTGACGCCATCCAGGGCGCGGGTAATGTTGGGTTCGCAGCCATACTGTTTTTTCAAATCAATGGTCTGTAATACGTTCATGCTCAAATTGCTCCTTTCACGGCTTTTCGCCTGTTGCAGAGCTATCGTAAAATCCAAATGTCTCAGAAATGTCCGAATCAGAGGTTTGCTTGTGAATTTTTTGTGAACAGTTTTCCGGCAAGCGCCAACGTACTATTTTAACTGGTAGAGATGTACCCTTGCGATATACTTTTTGTACTTTCTCAGATCATCACTACAAAATGGTTTTCCGTGCGCGGGGTAAAGGATATCTGCGTTTTCGCTCAGAAGAACATCCCATGAATTTTGAAAAGCAGTTTTATCTTCTATCCATATTGTGATTCGCTTTAAGCTGGGCAGACCATTCATGGCAGCGTCTCCACAGAAAATGATGTTTTTTAATTTGAGCGATATGGAGTCGGCAGTGTGTCCGGGCGTAAACAGAATCTTGCCTTGCAGCACACTTTCAATGCCTGCAATGGTTTGGGAGCTTATTTCGATCAGCCTGTCCGCATATTCCCTGCTGATTGGAGGAAATAAATGCTCCTCTTTACCAAACAAACCCATCAATTTGCAAAAGCCAAATGCTAACGGACTGCTGCAACCGCCAACGAATGAATTTTGTCCCTTCAAAAGTGTGGGCATTGACCGGCTGCTCAGGATGACATTTATATCAGGGCACTTTGACAGCAGCTCATTCAAGAAACCTGCATGGTCGTCGTGGGCGTGCGTCAAAAAAACATATTTGATTTCCGATAAGGCGATGCCAAGCCGGTCCAACCTTTTTTTCACGGCCTTTAAGCTGTGCTCATATCCTGTATCGACCATAACATATCCGGCGGGAGCTTGATATACATAGGTATTCATCACTCTGTTCCCTACATTATATATTTCCATAGACAATCCTCCTTGTCTTTCATCTTCTGGGCAGGAACACGGAAAAGGTAGAGCCTCTGCCAAGCTCTGAAGTCACCTTCATATAGCCGCCCTGCTGGCTTATGATTTCACGGGCCAGATACAGGCCGATGCCCACCCCTGGCTGATCGTGGACCTCCTCCTCACGGTAAAAGCGCCGGAAGATGGCGGCCTGACTGCTCTCCGGGATACCTTTGCCGGTGTCGGCCACATCCAGCTTGACATACATCTCCCACTGCTCCACCGATACACTGATCTGCCCGCCCGCCGGGGTGTACTTCACCGCGTTGTCCAGCAGATTGAACAGGGCCTCCGCCGTCCATTTGCTGTCATGGGACACCTGCAGATCCTCCGGGCACTGCACCGATACGGCAATGCCCTTTTTCTCCGCCCCGTAGACGATACCACTCATAGCCTGGGCCAGTGTGTCGATCAGCAGGCCGTCTTTCTTTTCCAGCCGAATGGCCCCGGTCTCCAGACGCGAGGTTTTTACAAGGGCTTGAAAGAGAAATTCCAGCTTGTCCGTCTGGCTGCGGACGCCCTGCAAAAAATCCCGCCGCTCCTGCTCCGTGACGGGTTTTGCCAGCAGTGTGTCTGTCACCATTTTCAAATTGCTCACCGGCGTTTTTACCTGATGGGAGATGTCCGATACCAGCATTTGAAGCTCCTGCCGTTCCTCGTCCACCTTGCGCCGGTTTTCCTGCATGATGCGATACAGCTGGGAAAGCCGGTGACTGATCCGCGCAAAGATGGTATCCCGGTCAGCAGCCCGCTCCGGAGCCTCTCCGCCGCTGATCATGTTGTCCATGGTCTGGCACAGGTTGCTGGTAAATTGGGATAGCCGCTCGGCAAAAAACAGCGTCAGCAGGAACATCCAGACCAGGGCGCAGGCCGTCAACAGCGCGCCGGCCAGCAGCACCCACCCCTGGCCGGTCATGGCAGAAAGGATGAAAGTGAGTACAAGCATGGAGACAGCCGCGCCGGTCTCCACCAGCAAAAACATTGCCTTGACCGAAATGCGTCTCATTTCCGCTCGCCTCCTGTCCACTGATAGCCGATGCCATAGATGGTCTTGATGTAGGCATCACCGTCCGCTTCGATCTTACCCCGAATGCGGCTGATGGAGGTGGTCAGGGTGTGTTCGTCCACGAATTTCTCGTCCACATCCCACAGCCGCTCCAGAAGCCGCTGGCGGGTCAGAACCTGCCTCGGATTTTTGCAGAACAGAAACAGCATCTTGTACTCCATAGAGGAGAGGGTAAGCGGTTTTCCGTTCAGCGTGGCGGCCTGCTCCGAGAAATCCAGGAACAGTCTGCCGTCGTCGTAGATGTCCCTTGGCGGTTTGTGGTGCTCCAGCATGGCGAACATGGCGCGGATCTTCCGCTGCAAGGCCCCAATGGAGAAGGGCTTGGTGATGTAGTCTACAGCTCCCACTTCATAGCCCCGGAGCTGGTCGCTCTCCTGGTCGTTGGCGGTGAGGAAGATCACTACCGTGTCAGGGTGTTCCGGCTTGATCAATTTGCACAGGTCATAGCCGTTGCCGTCCGGCAGGTTGATGTCCAGCAGCACCAGGTCATATTCCGTCCCGGCCAGCAGAGCGGCGGCGGTTTTGGCGTTCAGGGCCGGTGTGACCTCCCAGCCGTCGGAGATCAGGTTATAGGCCAGCGTCTTATTCAAAAGGGCGTCGTCCTCGACAATCAGTATCCGTTTCATAGCTTGTCCTCCTTCGGGTGCTGAGGGTAGTATAGCAGAGAAATGTCCGCGAAATGTTACAGTTATCTGTCTTTTTCTAAAAAATTGTTGTTTGTCCCGCTTTCGTAAAACGAACGGACAAGGCTCAAACAAGCCTTGTCCGATCACGTTTACTCGGTAATTCCTGCGGGTTTGCCCTCTGAGACTATCTCTCCGGCATTTTGAAGCCCGTAAGCGCCTTGTTCAAGTAATCATTGAACGGCTTCATCCGGCGGAAGACATCCGCTGCTTTAGATAGGAACCGGTCACCATCCGACAGCTCGTTGTCTTGGACTGGATATTCCAGATACCAGTTCTTATATTTCAGATATTCGGCCTGTGGATGGTCCTTTTCATAGCCAGCCGGGACATTTTTCAGGGCAGTACCGTTTACGGTAAACAACTCCTGGAAAGCCGGAGCAGTGATAATTCCTTCCCACTCGCCGCCGTGTTCCGAAATGTGATCCCGCACCATCCTGGTAGCGTCCTTAAACATATCAGCGAACAGGCCGCCGCCCAGGAAAGACTGTCCGCCCGGCTTGAGCATGACATAGTAGCCCACCGGGATGGGCAGCTTTCCCATGGCCGAGATGTGCGCCCGGAACGCGGGGTTGTAGGGGGACTTGTCATGGCTGAATCTGGTGTCCCGCACCAGCTTGAAGGTCAGTTCCCTGGGCGTGTGGCTGAGGACGCTGCCGTCAAATTCCCCGATCCGAAAGATCAGATTCTGTATCAGTTCCTCAAACTGCGCATTGGCCGCCTGGTACTGGGCCTTGTGGGCATGGTACCATTCCCGGTTGTTGTTGGCGCTCAGTTCTGCCAGATAGTCCAAAATCATCTGCGTATTCATCTTCCCACTCCCTGCGCTTCCGCAACTGTGGAAAAGGCAGGGCCATTCAGAAAGTCCCGAATCATCTGCTTTAACCGCTCTGTGGACTGATACGCCCGGCAGAATGAGAACTGCTGGGAGTAGCCGTCGATCTCCTCCATCGCCGCCGTCACCTCCACAGCGGTATTGCTGGGCTTGGCGGCGGTAAAGTCCAGCTGGCTGGGAGAAATCCGGTGATTCTTTATCGCGTAGTTGACCCGGTTGACACAGCGGCAGGCGCCCTGTCCATACTCGCCGCAATATTCCGAAAGGAACTGGGCCATCTTTTTTCGCGTCCGGGAAAGGCGCTGACGGTAGGCTTCCGGGGTGATGCCCAGAATTTCCCCGGCAATCCGACTGTCCACCCGAAACATTGTCCCCAGTATAAAGATGCACCGACTCTCCGGGTCCAGACACTGGAGCATGACATTCGTGCAGGACAGTTTCAATTCCTCAGCCAGAATCGCCTTCTCCACATTCTGGGTCAGGTCGGGCACATCCTGAGCTTTCCCGTTGCGGATGTCGTCTCCATAGAACTCAAAGCTCAAAGGAAACTGGGCGAACATGTGCTTCTTATAGTCTTTGAGGTGGTTCACCGCAATACGAAATACCCAGGTGGTGAAGGCGCTCTCGCCTTTGAAGGCAGAGAGGTGGGTCATTACCTTCAGAAGAATGTCCTGGGACGCATCCTCCGCGTCATGGAATGTGCCCAGCATCCGCAGGGAGAGGTTGAATACCAGATCCTGCACAGCGGACAGCACTGTCTCCAGCGCGGCCTTATCCCCGGCGGTGGCCTGCTTGATCAGAACAGCCAGTTTTTGATTATCTTTTGTGTTCATAAAGACACCTCCTGTAGGATTAGACTGGCATGAACCGAATCTGTGACAAACAGTTGAAGGATTTTTTAGATCATGCTTATGGTTGACAGTATAAAGGAAAAAGAGCATTTTCACAATCGCATAAGGGAAAAGTTAAGAAATCACTGAGACGCTGGACAGCCTCCATACGTCTCAGTGGTTTTCAAAATAGACTCACCAGCCCGGCCAGCAGCATCACAATGGCTGGCACAATGTATTTGCGCGGATGATGCCAGAGATCGCTTTCGATTTTCCATCCCCGTATGGGGCAGTACCACTCCAGCAGGACAGAGCCGGCCGCACTCAACAGAGCAAAGGAGGCCGCCGTCAGGATATGGAGCGGAATAATCCCGCCGATCTGGAGCTGCCAGCTGCACAGGAAAATGATGTCTGCGGCCAGGTTACACCCGAAGATGAACAGGCAGTAGGGAATGCAGAACGCCTTTTGCTGTTCCGGCAGGAAGCGTACCGCCTGCTCCAGAGCCGGGTCGCAGGACAGCAGGATGCAGAGGGGGGTATTCAGGGAGAGAATCGCAAAGCCCACCGGCAGGATAAACCGGGCCTCCATCTGACCGAACAGCACCGGCAGAACGCAGGCCACGCCCCACATCGCCGCTGTGTTGACCAGATAGTTCTTGTGGGACATCAGGTAACGGAACAGGTAGCGCCACACAGAGTAGCGGTGGTGGACCTTGACCGTCCGCCGGCGGCGCTCTGGCTGGACATAAAAGGCATAGGCGTCGGTGCGTCCCAGACGCAGGGGATAGAGGCAGGACGCCACCACAATAGCGGCCAGGGCGCAGAAGATACTTCCCAGGATTTCCACCCAGCTCCAGTCAGCGACAGCCCATACAACCGCCAGCAGGCCGGCGGTCTTGGTCAGCAGGGTGTAGGCCCCCAGGGCGGCCACATAGGAAAACACCAGGGTGCGGCCCTCAAAGGGAAGCATAAGCATATTTTCCAGGTTGTCCCTGTTGTCCCCGGCGGAGAGAGCCTGCCACATGACCCCGGCGGAAAAAGCAACCGTCATCAGATACAGGATGAAGGGGGCAATTTCCACTTGGAGTCCGGAGATATGCAGGCCCCAAAAGACCACCAGATCGAGAAAGAGCGTCCGGGCCAGCCGTTCGTATTTCACGCCGAACAGCTTCCTGGCGGTGACCTCAAAGCTCATTTTCATCATGCAGGGCCTCCCGAATTGTGTCCGCATTGATCTGACTGCCCTCAAAACTCCGCTGGATG
>ERZ808028.670-NODE-670-length-25681-cov-6.816396_pt1 | contig 25681 bp, 20 predicted proteins | sample MGYA00380184_ERZ808028 | MGnify/ENA primary metagenome ERZ808028 (study PRJEB31490, sample SAMN06133397) | mouse gut metagenome | isolation source: J8_1 | host: mice | place: China: Chengdu | collected 2015-05 ...
AGTCATCGCATTTCTTTTTGATTTTCGGTCATTCGACATTTCAATCACTCCTTGAAAAATAATCACTTCACACGCCTATAATGGTCCTATCGTGCACTATTTATTCACTTTCCCAGCATGTTATAATGATTCAAAAAGGAGGTCAGCTAATGCGTTACCTTACAATTTTTGAAAAACAAGTAGAATCCCACTACGATGCAATTACGAAAAATGGTTTCACCAACCATTATTTTGAAGTATATGACAACTCCTTTGATGAAAACAAAGAAGTGCAATTATTAATCGATTGGTTACTCAATATGAATACTTTTCCATATACAGCTTACATTGCGGCTTATCCCGACATGTACGATGATCCAACTACGTTTTTATTGCAACAACAAATTCCCTTTGAAAGTATCGTTGTTTCTTCAGATAAAAAGCCCGTTTACATCGTCACAATTAGTAATCCTATGCAATTAAAAGAAGTACTTGAAAAATTTTACTGGTTGCCTCAACAAAATGAATTAATGCTCATTACCGACTGCAAAGATGCAGTTGAATTAACGCCTTGGAAAGTGAGTCCGAAATCCGATTATACAAATTTAGGCGCGACACTTCATATGCAGAAAGAGAATTGCACAATTATTGAAATCCTTCACGATGGGCAAGGCATTGGTATTAATACCGCATGCCAATCACCGCTAACAGCTAAAGAAATTTGTGACCGTTTTCCGAAAGGCAGTACCGTTCAACAATGGGAAGGAGACGTGCTCATTCCTTACGAAGAATAAGGGACTTTGAACACTTGAACTTGGAACGATTCGACGCCTACTTGGATCAATCCGTTATCCAGTAAATTTCCACATTAAAAAATGGCGATCCAATGCAAACTAAATTGGACAGCCATTTATTAAAAAAAGAAGATAAAACCACTGAAATAATCGAACAACCGCCCACCATAATACGTCATTTTCGCCGATAGCCAAAACAAAACAGCTGCCACAACACGTAAAAGCAAAATGAATAATCCCGATTTCCATAATACGACGATGATTAAAAGTGTCATTAACGATTTATATTGTTTGGTCTTTCCGAGCAATTTGAAAACGAAGGTTAATACTAATAAGCCAATTATGATTAAATACATATTTAACTCCTACTAGAATAATTTTTAAAATCCGTGTATTTGAACGGATCAATGAAACAAGCATAACAGAAATAAATGAAATTATTTTTTAAATCCATGCAATGAACATCTAACATCATTATAGCAGAAATTCTTAGCAAAAAATTTATTCAATATCCATCTTCATTGTATCTAACAACTGCTTTTAACACACCCTTGCTACTATACAAAAAAGTCGACACCTATTTTTTTACATCATCTGTACATCTAAACCATTCCCTATTATTTGCTACTCAATCTTGGTTAGAGCTGACATGTATTCACAACTGAAATTCACTGGCCGTACAAGAAAAGCGCATGAAATCAAAGCTTAGTAAACCTGATTTCATACGCTTTTTCAATTTTTCTGTGGGTTTGTCCTAGCATTTACTCACCTCTAGAACAATCCCGCTTCCCTCGCCGCTTCCCAACTTCTTCTCGCAAATTCCACTGAGCTCATCCCAACGTTTTGCCAGTGAATATACAGTAAACGTGGCTGATCGAATAGCCAATGATTGTGAAGGGCTGTTACCATTAACCCTCTTTTTCTGAATGCATCGATGATTGGGTTCGCTTCTTCTTGCAAAAGTACCGTTTCACCTAAATTGAGGCCATTTCTCTCAAAAGACAACATGAAAGGAATTGCAACTGGAGAATGTGTACGTTTTCCTAATATCGTTGCGCCGATATCATCACGCAATCGCATAACTGTACAAGGGTTAGTTTGTACAACTTCTCCTCTAATTATATCCGCAAGACTTTGACATGTTGTTCCGGGTCTACATTTACTACATTGACATTGTTTACAGTTCTTACAATGACTCATTTATTTCACCTCCCTCCTCTTAAATAGCATATTCACGAAAAATTTAAGAGCGTAGGGGATTGTCCAAATGAAATCATTTTAATGCTTATGTTAAAAAGGCCATGCTATAAAATGTTCATCTGAAGTAAGAGGATAAATATGAAGTAGATGCATGCTTTAACAATGCTAATATTTTTTCAAAATGAGGAAACAATAAGTTGGACTTGTAGATGAAAAGATTATTCAAGGAGGTTGTGAAATTTGAAAGTGAGGGCATCTGTAAAACCCATTTGTGAAAAGTGTAAAGTAATTCGTAGGCGGGGGGAAAGTTATGGTCATTTGTGAAAACTTTAGACATAAACAAAGACAAGGTTAGTTCTTCGAAGCTGTCTACTTACACCTAATAGAAAGTTGCAAACAGTAATAATTCATTTTGAAGTCACGTGAAAGTTAATTGGTCCTGCATTTTCTTAAGTGGCTATTTTAATTACATGTAGATAAAATGCATCCTAAAAAGCATGTACAATCAAGCTCTGGAAACCTTGATTGTACATGCTTTTCATTTCTTCATTAGGGATTCACGAATAATCTGTATGGTATATTAATCCGTTCCTAAAACAAAAAATTCACTAATACCCTGATTCCTCCGAAGTAAAATTCTCCATCATTTTATAGTCGTATTTCTTCAACGGCTTTTCAGCAGGACCTTCAATGACTTCACCTGTATAAGAAAACCTTGAACCATGGCATGGACAATCCCACGTACAATCTCCGTCATTCCAAGTAACCTCACACCCTATATGTGTACAAGTCGTATCAACAATATGAAGCTCGCCTTCCTCATCTCGGTACGCGCCTTTTCTATGTCCTTCTAGCGTAATGACAGCACCTTCACCTTTCGCTAAGTTGTCAGGATCAATGTTTGACGAATCTAACTTACCTTTAATTAACTGTCCAACTACATTGGCATTTTGCATAAAAAAGTTCTTCAAGCTTGGCTGAACATAAAAACGTGACGGAGAATATAATGCTTCAAATTTATTCGACTTGCCTAAGACGATATCTCGAAATAATAGAGCAGCAGCAGTACCATTCGACATTCCCCATTTGCGAAACCCTGTCGCAATCAAAAGATTTGGCTGACTAGACGTCAAAGCACCGATATAAGGTAACTTGTCTAGCGTTTCCAAATCTTGCGCCGACCATCTATGGACAATTTCTTCAATCGTAAAAATGGATTCTCCAAAAAATTGTAGCGCTTCGTAATGTTTCATCGTTTCAATACCTTGGCCTGTCTTATGATTTTCACCAACAATTAAAACAAGTTCACGGCCCTCATCCGCTACAGAACGCAACGATCGATTCGGCTCATCAGCACTAATGTAAATGCCTGGGGGAAACTTTTTCCTCGTTTTAACAGCGAGCGCATAAGATCGTTGGGCATGCATTCGTGTCGAATAAAGCCCTGCTCCTTCGTAAAAAGGAAAATGGCTACAAAACAGAACATGTTTAGCTGTAATTCTTCGTTCTTCTTTTGTCAGAACAACTGCTTGCTCTCCCATTTCGATATTGACAGCCGTTGTATGTTCAAAAATGAGCCCACCTTTTTCTTGAATCAAGCTTAGTAAATGCGTTAAATATTTTGTCGGGTGGAACTGTGCTTGTTTTTTCATCACCAAAGCATTATAAATTGAAATTTCAAAAGGAATTTTTTCAACTAGCTCCCCTTCGATCCCAATTTTTTCGTAAGCTTCAAATTCTTTTTGCACCTTTTTTGCGCCTTCTTCTGTTGTCGCGTATATGTACGCATCCTGATTACTCAATTCACACGCGATTCTTTCTTCATGCACGGTTTTCCGAATAAAATTCATCGCCTCGGTATTCGCTTCATAGTACAATCTAGCTTCATTTCTACCCATATTTCGAATCAGTTCATCATAAATTAAATCATGTTGCGCTGTAATTTTAGCAGTCGTATGTCCAGTCGTTCCATTTAACACTTGGTCTGCTTCGATCAAAGCAACTTTTAACCCTTCATTTGCCAAAAGATAAGCGGAAGTAATTCCCGTTATCCCAGCACCAACAATTGCTACATCAACATCTAAGTCTTCCTCTAAACTTGGAAATTTTGGGAAATCTATATTCGTTCTCCAGTATGAAACCGGATCTTTCGGTAATCCATTATGGCCCATATCACTTTTCGTCAAACTATTTCCTCCATTCAATCCTTATCTATTTCAAGAATTGCCCTTTAGAGGCAGTTTATACATTTTTTATCAACGAGCTTCTAGGATAATTTTTGGCTTGATATCTACCGTCAACTTCCGATTCAACATACATATTGCGAAATTGACAGTTCTCGATTTGTCTAATATTCAGTTTACATCACGTTTCAAAACTGCCTAAGTACTTGTTATTCAAATAAAATGACCACCCAATAAACAATAAATTGGACAGTCATATAGAAACTATTTATGAATAACTCTATTCGCTCTCACTTCTTATCTAGAATAAAAAGAATGGTTGCTGTACATTTGTCGTGCGATTCCATCCGCAATCAATTCAGCAATGCGCATCGCCTCATCAAGCATCGTATCGTATAGATCAACATTTTGCTTATAATCGCCCTGAATCATACTTGTCGCTTGCTCTGCGGACAGATCTAAATGGCGATTAAATAACGTTCTAAACTCATCCAACGATATATATGGATTGATATGATGAAGGAACTGGGCAATTTCCTCTCCATTTTCATACCATCGTTCATTTATTTCTTGTGCTTTTGCTAAATCCCCTGCCTTAGAAGCTTCAATCAATTCACCCGCAAGCGAGATATGTTCTTGCAATAAGTCTGCATAACGCTTTCCTAACGCTTCACCATAATAAATACTTAGCTGCTCGCCCATATCAGTCCCTGTTCTTAACAAACGATTCACAACAAATTTAGCATCAGGAAGATCCAATACAAGGCTAGTAATCGTCATTCGAATCCAAGCAATATGCTCTCCCCATAGTTTTCTAAGTTCCTTTTCCAATTGATTAAACGTGTTTTCAAACGAGCCATTACATCCAAAAGGCACTACGTATAACAAACAGTTCTGCCAATGCACCTATTTACTCCTCTCCTATTTCATTCCCTAACAAATACAATTTCTTTCTAACATATGACTTAACTTCTTCAAATGTTTGGGCTTTAAAATAGGATTTAAATTCGTCAAATGTACTGGTGAATTCCGAAAGCAAGCCATTCTCAAAATTCCAACACTATGAGTTTATCCGAAAAATCAGCATTAGCCCTCTCTATTATGGGCGCATCTACAAATACCGATTCCCCAATGCCTTAGCTCAGTTTCATTTACTAATCATATAACGACAATCTTCCACGTAAACTTTCTAAAACTTCTCCTGGTATTTTTTTTAATTTGACTTCCTCTCCTAGAAAGAGTATCCAATTTGTTATATCTTTCAGCTCCTCAGGAATATGTACATTGACAAAAGTTTCCAAAACAGCTGTTGCTTGATAAGGGTGGGTATAGGAAAGCGAAAAATTGAAAGGATGATATTTCTTGAATTGAGCAATCGCTTTTGGACCAAGCTCAATGACAAGATTATTCACTTTCACCTGTTGACTTAATTTCTCTAAAACCATTTTTCGATTAACTCTTTTCTTAATCGATAAGGATTGTACATCAGTTAGCTGATCAACAAGGAAAATTCTCCTCTCTTCTTTCATTAAATCAAACCCTTCAATATGCCATACACTTTTCTCACGATAAAGATGTAAGAGAAAAATTGAATAGGAATCCCTTTCCATCCCTTTCCTCACAGTAATCAATAAATGATGATCCAAAAGAATAAGTTCGATTAATTTTTCCAACATAGGATGCGGCAGGTCAGACATTTCCAGTAAATCTGGATTATTAGGATTCGTCCCCTCAAAAAGAAAGACTTGATTGAGTAAAACTAGGTTATCCTGTTGATAATCTGGAATGAGTCCAAGTAATTTCTCCGCAAGAGACTGTCGACTTTTTAAATAAGGAAGTTGTTGATTTCTTGAAGCCAAAAACGCAATAAACAGTGCCTTAACCTCATTATCAGTAAAGCGAATAGAAGGTAGGACAGAATTATTCATGACCGAATAACCTCCATCCCTTCCGACTTCAGCTTCAAGTGGCATTCCCATCGCTTCAATTTCTCGAATATCCCGAATCGCAGTCGATCGTGAGATATTAAACTCGCGCATAATTTCAGAAATTGTAAAGAATGAGCGGTTATTCATATATCGCATGATCGTATTAATCCGTTCCGTTTTTTTCATATGGCCTCCTAAACAGTATCATTTTCTGACATGGTTTAATGCTATCATAAACTTAACAAGAGAAATCACAAGTCTTTTGTACAAAATAAAAGGAGGAATTTTTCATGGCAAATTATACTTTAGAGGAAAAGAACAGTTTTACCGTTTTAGGTTTTGGGATTGAGATCAAGAGTGATTACATGGATCAAGTTGGGATTAATGAAGAAAAAGCTAACTTTTGGCACACGGTTAACCAAGACGGCACGCTTGAAAAACTTAAAGCAATCGCCAAAAACGATTCAATCTTTATTGTCAACGAAGCGATTAATAACAAAATGATGCATTACGTTGGTGTTTTGACGGACGAGACTTTACCAAAGGCAACACGACTAATCCAATTTCCTGAAGGAGAATACATTGTTGTTAAGGGCGAAGCAAATACAGATGAAGAATTGAGTAACAAACTTACAGGCATTGCTTTTGGCGAGGTCCTAATGAAAGCAACGGATGTATCCTATAGTGGCGGTCCAAATGCAGCCGTATTAATGGGACAAGAAGATGGCTTAGTATATGGTGAAATGTGGATTCCTGTTGTAAGAAAATAACTTTGGAAGTGCTAAAAACGGAGAGTTTCATACATTTTGAACCCCCATTTCCAACATGGTGTTGAATTGTGTTGAAAATGGGGATTCTATACTTTCTGGTTGCCCTCCATTTGAATTTAGAGGACGAAAACATTTTGAAATCTGACTAATCTTTAAAACATAGCGCCATCAGCTAATATATGTACCGCAATATTGACAGTTATCGATCTGTCCTTTTGGAATTTTGTTACGTGCACCACAACTCTCACATAACACAAGGTTCATTTCAACAGGCTGTTGCTGCTCTTTTTCTACCACTAGATGTGAGGCGAAAATTGAATTGGAAATAGGCGTATATTGGAAATACCCATTTTTCACCATTTTACGAATATCATTATTGACAACACTAAGCGGCATCCCAAGTTCACTAGCGATTTGATCTGTCGAATAAATTTGCCGATTTTCAATGAAGTCGATATATCTTCTTTCCTTCTGCCACTTTTTCCTACCAAATGACAGCAGTAAAAATCCAATGATTAAATAAGTAATCACTGCGCCAAAATCTTCACCAATCATCGCAAGCGCACCAATTACAAACAAAATGCCAATTACAAGCATCGTCATTCCAGTAGAAGTACCTTTTCCCCGTTGCTTATTTATTTTTTTAATGAGTAAATAAAGTCCAATTGGCCATAATATAAAGGCTACAATCCAAAAACAGCCGCAGCCACATCCTTTAGGGCTTTCATTCATCTAATCTGCCCCCTTTCTATAGCGCTAGATTTCAACACGCTTCAAATAAGCCCGATAATGCTTTTCTAAAAATGCTTTGAATACTGCAGTGTTAAAATCATACGGATCATTCTTATGAAATGTAAAGTGAACTGCATCAAAACTTGGAAAGTACCAGATTTCAGATTCAGACACAATTCAAAATTGAATGGGAACCTGGTACCCTACATTTGAATACCATAATTCATTCATCTACACTCCCTTCATTCACTTCAAGTTTCTTGACAACTTATAACAGATATACTAGGATTAACGTACCATATAATAAACTTGAGCATATTCTTTCTCCGCTATCATTTGCAGGGCTGGAATTGCTCTTAAAACACTCTTTCCCCGCTACCATTTGCAGGGCTGGAGTGTTTTTTATTGTTTTTTGATAAACAAAAGCCGATAAATATAGTGCACGATTTTCATTCCATTATTATTTACGTTGATTATTCATTCTGATTCGTTCCATTATACCATAAATAACTAACGAAAAAGTCGCACCAGAAATTTGAATTGAATAGGATCACTGCTTTTTTACCGCTTTCATCGAAGAAAATAACTAATTCATAAGCTTTTAAAATACTCAATCATCATCGGTTCTTTCCTTGACAATGTGTATAAATAAGTGAAATAGTACATATACTTCAACAGATACGCATAACTCATGTCACTCGTACATCCGTTTGCGATTCAGGTAAAAGGAACACATGTCACTTGCACATGCGTTCCTTTTTATGTTCATCATTCTTGAATGCTAGCAACATGCGCTAGTATCAATTTCACTTCTCTAATTTAAGCTCTTTTAACACTGGTATGATCGGTTCCTGGTCATCTATCCCGGAATAAATCCATCCAGCTACATTTTGCCCTATTTTCAATTGATCTAAGGTCGACTGATCAATGTCGTTAACACTTAATAATAAAGGGTCATTCGGAAACAATAATGCATCCAAATCGATATGATTCGTTTCAACATTTTCCACTGTTATTACAGAGGCTTCTACGTCTATACTTTGAACGACTCCTACAAGATGTGCTTCTTCTCCTTCCTCATTCATATTAAAAGCATCACTTTGAGAACAAGCCGCTAAAAATAACAAAATCGGGAGAAACAAATGATAAAATTTCATCTAAAACACTCCTCTCATTTAATGCTTTTTAGAACGCCAAATTCCGACACTATCCTTCATCCTCAATTTCAAATTCTAATTGTGTGGATACCTCTTTTCGGTCCATATAACCGTCTTTTCCATAAGCAACTCTAAATATGATTGTATATTTACCTGCATTCATACCTTCCAATAAATCCCCATAAGCTTCGTCTTCCTTATCAAGTACAAGCGTTTCTTTATGAGGCTCACCTTTTATAATCGTTCGTACTTCCGCCATATCCATTCCATCACTTCTCACTTCAACATCATTGTCCTCACCAATCAAGTGAAAATAAAGCAATGTTGAATTTGTATAAACCGTTAATTCCTCTTCGTCACTAATATTATGAATCTCAATATTAAAAGGAATTTCTTCATCGAGTGCATAACGGTCTTTTTCACTTGTCACAATTAATTTAAACTCCTCATTTTCCGCTTCACTCACTACTCCCACTTCTTCAGCTCCCGGACTCTCCGCATTCCCTTTATCCTTTCATTCATCTCTCCCGCCTCACAAGCCACAAGCATAAACAAACTGCAAAACAATACCATAAAGACCCTTTTTCAGTAAGCCCGAAATATAAAAAAGCACACCTTTATCGGTACGCACAACGAATAGACATTTTCCTTGATATTTTTTAGGAAAACGGCTATTTTGCACATGTGACTTGGATATTTTTGGACCAAGGCATGTAATCTTTTAAAATATTCGGCTGTTGGTGAATTGGTAAGTTGGGCAAATCAGTAAATAGTTTTACTAAGTACTGATAAAAATCAATGCCATTCGCCTTTGCCGTTTCGGCTAAACTCAAACAGATTGCGTTAGCTTTGGCCCCTGCTTCACTCACAGAGAACAGCCAATTTTTCCGACCGATGACATTGGGACGAATCGCGTTTTCAGCTGGATTATTATCAATTTCAATTCGACCATCAAATAGAAAGGCTTTTAATGCATCCACTCGCTTCAATGTATATCCTGCTGCTTTCGCTAAGGCACTTTTCCCGAAGAAAGGAGACTCATCAATCCATTTAAAAAACTTTTCTACAATCGGCTTTGAATATTTTTGACGCGCCTTTCGACGCTTTCCAGGTTTAAGTTTTTTAAATTTGCGTTCTAAACGATACAATTGATCACAATAATTCACGCCAATTTGTCCCTGCTTGCTATCCGCCTGATGCCAGTAACGTCTCACATGTGCCCAACAATTCGCATAGGTAATGTCCGGTAAATTTCCATAGGCAGAGTATCCGTCACAAATAATCATTCCTTTAAAGTCGGCAGTAAATGTTTCTAAAACGGATCGACTTCTCCATAGAGAACTATGAAAAAGAACAATTGTAGGTCCTTGACACGGCACACTACGGAAAACCCAATTATAAGCGTTGGATTGACCCGATTTACCATCCGATCGATTGATGATTTGTGCGTAGGTTTCATCCACGTGTAGAAGTGATTTAGCTGTAAGAATCTGCTTCATAAATTCATACACAGGAGAAAGAAAATCTTCTGCGACACGAATGACCCAATTCGATAAGTTTTTATCATTGGTCAATAATCCATACCGTTCCCACTCTTTTACCTGTCGGTAAAGGGGTAAATATTGAATGAACTTATCGTAGATGAGTTTTGCTAAAATAGTTGGTCCAGCGATGCTTCGCTGAATGACAGCTTGCGGTGCTTTTCCACGCTTAATTTGTGCTTTTTGCTCAGTACTCTTTTTACAAGACTTACACTCGTAGGCATGTTCAATATGCTGAATACGTTTTAGTGTTGCCGGGATGAACATTGCTTCTTCACGCGCAATGACTGTTCCTGCTTCTGTCATTTGACTTTGGCAACAATCACATGTTGTCTGTTCAGGATGATGGTGAATTTCTTCTATTTCAACCCCATCAAGAAAAGAATCATTTCGTTTTTTAGCCTTTTTCTTTCGGACAACGGTATGAGTGATTGTTTCTATGCTTTGTTCTTCTGTGTGCTCAGAATCACTAAAAGACGAGTCATCATCAAATAATGACCCCTGTCCATCAGGTGTATTATACTTTGATTTCTCTGATTTAGAGCCATACAAAAGTTTCGTTAAGTTTTTAACTTGTTGAGTGAGCGATTCGATTTGTTTAGTGAGATCTTGATTCTGCTGATTTGAAACAGCTAATTGATTTTCCAATAATTGAATGATTTTTTCAGTGGATTGTTCATTTTCCATATCGCTCACCCTTTCCGTTCAGCTTTATTTTCTTTATTATAACCGATTTGGAAAGTAGAAAGAAAGATGAAATTTAGAATGTACCTTTTAATGATGGTGGAATCGCTTTTGGCTGTTGAATAGACAGGCCTTCTAGTAACCAACGTAATTCTTGTTGTGTTAAATTCCTTACTTCTCGTTCATCTCTTGGCCATTGTAACTTTCCACTATCAAGTCGCTTATACAACATAGCGAAACCATCGCCATCGAAATAAAGGCATTTATATCGATCCTTTTTACCACCTGCGAATAAGAAGATTGAATCGCTATACGGATCAAGTTCGAAAGAATCTTGAATGAGTGTAGCCAGGCCATCGATTCCTTTTCGCATATCTGTTTTTCCGCAAAGGATATAGATGTTTTTGACGTCAGTAAAATCTTGTCTCATCGATTGATCAACTCCCTCATAATGGTTTGGATGATACGCTCTTCCACGCCATTTTGAAAAGTGATTTCGGCGTGAGCGAGTGTAATCGTACACAAACCGGAGGATTGTTTTGAAAAGTTTTGTTGACCTATATATTCTGTAGGATGAAGTGTAACGGGGACGATTACTGGTAATTGTTCTTCTTTTGACATCGAAAAGCACCTCCATTTAAATTGATAGGTTTATCGTACCAAGGAGGTGCTTTGCTTTTATATGCGTTATTTGATTACGGGCTTACCTTTTTCATTTCATCCCTCCTCGTTTTTTGGACATCACATGTAAAAATAAACTATTCAACACACTCACATACTATTGTAACATTCAGACAATAAAAACCTTACTTATTGAGATTTAAAAATAAGGACATTGCCCCAAGAGTATTCCTCAAGTACAACATCCTTATTTTCTGAAATTTTATTACGATGAACTTTATTGATCATACATGGGTGGGGACGGCGGGAGTCGAACCTACTTTTCTAGAAAGTGCATAAGGCCGCGGTTTAAGAGTGCTTTTTGAGTCTTGAATTATTTTTGACTATGGTTTTGACTATATTTATAATAAATTGCTTACGGAGACGAGGTTAAATAATTTTTCCCTATGAGAGATGATAACACTATTCTGAATGCCTATGTTCTTTTTAAATATTAGTATATGGAAAGCCATTAGATTCCAGAAACACAATTTAAATACAATACTTAATGTAGAATCAGTAATCCTGTACACTCTTTTATTTTCTCGTGTACATTCGGTAAATCATTTATTATTTCATAGGGTGAAAAGTACAAAGTTTGCTCTCTTTTTATTTCTTGTATATTATTTCTTATTTTTACATTCATACCGTTAGGTAGTGTAACTTGAAGAGTCTTTTCATTAATATTACTCGCCAAACCTAGTAATTCATTCGTTCGTTGAATTTTATTCAATAACTCCAATTGATAGTCTCCTTCATATTCCCTCACTTTCCCCTTAATTAAGAAAGTCAATAAATCAAGTCCTAAAAATCGGTCTAACTTTGAATGCTTAAATTGATTTTCATAGTACCTTAAACATTTATAACAAGATTGGTCACAATCTCCAGGACATAATGAAAGCACATTAAATATTTCACGGAAAATCATATCAATTTTTTCACCTGCCACATATGAATAACCCGCACCGCCTGAAAGTTTATCGAAGATATATAAATCTGCATATAACTCGTCTTGGCCATCTCGAAACATTCGATAACCTATTCCCAATTCGTTCAAATCAATTTCTAATACTCGGCTGGCAGCAATCACAAACGCTTCACCAATTGTCTCCAGTGCATCGTGAATCCACTTAGAACTTGGTGTGAAACTAATTTCCCTTGTCAAGTTCATCCGCACTAATAAGAGGTCTGTTTTAAACCTATTACCAAGAAAGACTGTTTGTAATTTACCATCGCACCTATTACTTCCATTCGTCAAAAATGGTTTGTTATGCCATTGCGATAATGATTTATTACTCTCTGCTGTAATGAATCCACAATCATTACACATGAGAAACCCACCTTCTTTACGCGAACCACGATTTAGTACAACTAGTTCTTGCCCAGTTGCATGATCATATCGAATGAATTCATTATCTGCCAGGCTCCTCCAGTTGAACTCTTCTTCTCTATTAGGAATAGGTAATTGCGGACTACCTGCGTAGCTATATTCTTGACTCACTTCATTCCTTCTAAGACTTTCCCCTTTTTCTGGCGAGAAACCAAAAGGTCTAATATATTGTCTTTTTAGCAATTCACTTCCACAGTTTGGACAGATTTCATTTTCACTTTGCAATTGAGTAAAATGGCAAGTTCCGCAAATTGATACGAACTCTTGAGCATTAAACAAATCACTAACGGAATTCTCTCCTTTTGGAGAATATGGATTATAAATTCCACCAACGCGATATGTTTCTTTATCAACAACAACTAGTTTTCCAGGCGCATATTCACTTAGCGCTCGATTTAATTCCAATTGTGGTCGTTGAGCAATTATAGGCTCTTTTGAGGTTCTCTTTTCGATATAAAAACTTGATAAATCTCTCGGAAAAGCATACGTAGGTAAAAACTCATGATTAAATAAAAATGTTAACAAATCCTGATTTTGATAATAAGGAATATCCCCCGCTTCTTCTTCATCAATCATATTTAAATACGTTTGCAATTCTTCTCTTATTTTGTCATAACTAAATCTTAGATTGTCAATTAAATAATCTGTAGTTCTTCTCATTATTTGCCATTTATCCAGATCTTCTTTTTGTAGAACTTCTTCGGGAATTAGTTCAAACATAGAAGGATATTCTTTAAAGCGGTTCCCTATATTTTTTGTCAACCATTCGTCGAAGCTATCAATATTAAATGAAGAATCACCTTCAAAAAAATCACTTGTTTTCCCTAATGAAGCAAATAAATTACTTTCTTCTGAAGGTAAAGATTCGTGAAAATAAGATTGAATAAGCAAGGCATTAATATGCCTTTTTAATATCTTTTGATTATCAATATAAATATCAATTTCTCTCGCATCTCCACTAATCATCTTCTCTGCATTCGCAAAATAATAATGATCATGCGGAGAATCCTGAGCATAAGTAATAACCGTTGATAAATTGGTACTTCTTCTTCCAGCACGACCTGCTCTCTGCTGGTAATTCTCTCTAAATGGTGGAATATTTCTCATTGCTACTGCTGTCAACGATCCTATATCAATTCCGACTTCCATAGTTGTTGTACAACTTAAAATATCAACTATCTCTTGTCCATCGACTTGAATATCTTGAAATCCTAACTCATACTTTTCCGTTGACGCAAGTGCTTCTCTTACATCCTTTTGGGATAGCTGCGCTGAATGTTCTTCTACGTTAAAGCTAAAAATTTCATTACCTTCTAATACATCTAGAACTGGTTGACGCCAATATCCTTTCTCTGAATTTAATACTGTACTATCCTGACTATGTTGAACAATATCTTTCGAAAAACATGTCGGACAAACTTCTTTTACAACGACCGGATGCCACGTTCTACACTGATTGCATTTATACCATTTTTTATCAATCCCATTCACAACGACTAGCTTGGCAGGATTAATAAAATAATGTCCTTCTCGTGTATCGCAAAGTTTAAATAAGGCATTACTAATTTTCTTTCTGTCGTTTTCTTCATAGAAATCTAATATCCTTTGCATAGTTGGATAATGCTTATCTCTTTCAATTCCCCAATCTGATCGGTACTGCGACATGATATCGGTTCTTTGCTGGGGAGCTAAATCTCCATTCAGCGCAAGATTATCCTGCATTGATTTAATATACAATACACTCAAGTCATAAAATTCTTCCCTGGATATTATATCTTTTATGGCACGATAGTAAGAGCGTAAGTTGCTTTTATGCGGTGCTAAATAGCCTACTGCTAAGTCATATAATGAATACCCTGGAGAAATTAAAGTTTGATAAAAAATCGTTTCGAATCCTTTTTCTATCTGTCGCATATCTCCAGACTCTTTTAAATCATCAAGTATCTCTTTCAGCTCTTCTTTATCCACCTCATTATAACTGCTCAAATCGCCGTCAAGTTCTTCTTTCAATATTTGATAAATATCCCTTTTATCAAGATCAATATCTGCTTTATCTTGTCCTTCCAGTAAGTTTACATTTTTTACTTTCATCATAAATAGTAAATACGTATAGTAATCTGACACTCTTAACTCTTCTATTTCACTCGCCAAACTCATCACCATTTGGCGTAAAACATCTTTCTCACTTTCTCTTGGAATGTCTCTTGCTAGACGTGCTGCTTTTTGACGTCCATCTGAGAATATAAGTACTTTTCTTCCTTTATTATGTTGACTTTCTTTTCCTTTCACTGGTGGTTGCGCAACAAATTGTTCCCTTACCAAGTTAGCAAATGGCGGCTCACCTTTTGTTTTCAAATCTCGAATATTACCTTTGGAATCCTTCAAGCAACTTGGGCAATGTTCAAAAGTTATTAAATCATCTCTGTTGTATTTTCTTTTTCTATTCGACTGCGATTTATTGGTAATAAATACCTTCAATAAATCATCTTTTTTATTTTCGTCAAATAAATAACCCGTTTTTAAATCTAGCCATATTGGCTTAATGTATTCTTTCTCCAAAGATAATTTATTCGGCTCCTTCTCAATATATAAATGAACTTCCGTTAATGCTTCACCAACAATACCTTTGCCTTTTTCATTCCAAGTAAATTTTGGATATGGCGAGTCCCCATTTATGAAAAGACGAATAAAAGCACTACCACATTGCAGATGCGTAAGCACTTCAAAAGTTCTTGAACCGCATTCACATTGAACTTTTGGCGTATCATAAATTTTTCCAAATTGTGATGTTCCCTCATTATTACTTAAACATTTAGGATTCAGGCATAGGTAAATTCCCGTAATTCCCCTGAAAAACATATGGACTCTTGCTGGTAATAATACTCTTCCTTTTTTCTTAGCTGCATTAGCTAAAATAATTAAGTTACTAATCGCAAGAAGTGATTTTTGTCCATCTTCATCAGGATAAATAGCCTTGGCAATCCTTTCAAGTGTGCAAGCATTTCCACTTACAAGTGAAATAATTGTTTCAAGTGGTGGGTATTCATCCAATTGTCTATATAAATACTCTTCTAGTTCTTCTAATTTGTTGGGTAATGCTTCCCAATTTAACCGTTCAAAAACTTCTTTGTTATGCCTATAAAAAGTATGATAATCATCTACTCTATTATGAAACTCATCAATTTCAATTTGAGAAAATAGGTCAAATTCGTTCTTGGTTAATGTCCCTTTTTTACCACGAACTTCTTTGACTCCTTCGATTAATTTAAATGATCGATTTACCAACTTTCCCGTTAACCTCTCGGCAAATTGGGTAGCACTTTTTTCATCGCCTTCTTTTCCAAGGCTTGCAGATGTTAAAATACAACGCATCCGATCTCTCGGGATTCCTAATCGCTGTTGTAATCGACGGATAAGCAGTGCTACTTCAGCACCACTTGTTCCGCGATACATATGTGCTTCATCTAGAACTAAAATAAATTCATTCTCTTTATCCTCAGCAAGCCACTCTCTTGTTTCATCCCAAATATTCCGTTCTATCGGGCGCATAAGCATATATTCCAACATCGAATAGTTAGTTACTAGTATGTCTGGTGAATGTTGTTGCATTTCATGTCTAGTGAATAACTCTGCATCATCTTTTGATGTTTTATAAGTATCTTTCATCTTCTTGATTTTAGAGTTTTTAAATCGCTTTAAATCTTTCGCAATCCATCGCCCTCTCGCCTTCATTTCTGCTGCTAACTCGGGGGTTTCTTCATCGATTTTCAAATAATAATCAATAAGTGGATTCAAATGAGTTCTATCTTTACTATAACTTTGTTGTCCAGCATAAGGGGTTCTTGATGTATACATCCCGAAAGTTACGGGTCTACCACCTTTTCCCTTAAAAATATTTTTAACACGCTCATCTCCATAAAGTAATCTTAGGCGGCTCATTTGGTCATTTACTAATGCATTCATCGGATATAAAATTAATGCCCTAACCGCTCTTTTTTTCTTGAAGTTTTCTGGCTTCGCACAAGCTTCCATATATAACTTGTTCAACATTGGATGCAGAAAAGACTCCGTTTTTCCGGAACCAGTTCCAGTCGACACTATGATATCTTTTAAATCACTTAAAAAATATTCCATTGCTTTCTCTTGATGCTCATATGGCGCTGGGAATACGCCGACATTTAATAAAGATAACTCTTCCATAATCTCTTTACTTTCCTTTGGTATCTTCATCTTGCTATAAACTTTTCCAGGCTTATAAACAGGGGTAGACTCTATAAAAGGATTTGTAGAAAGTAAATTATCCTTATTTAAAAGTTCTTTTCTCTTTTTTTGTATTTCAGGATTAGTAATCGGATATTGCGTTTCTAAATATTCTTTTAGCTTGTTTGTCAAACTCTCTGAAATTCCATCGATTGAATAAGGCACTACTCATCATCCCTTTCTATAAATTCCAAACTCGATAAAACATATAGGAAGTCCTTCAAGTATTGCTTTTGCACATAATATTTTTTACAGTAATTTAATTGCTGAGGTAGGGAGAACAAATTAACCTGTTCTCTTTCTGTTTTCGGCAAAAAATAAGAAAGTGTTATTAGAAAAATATCTTGATCGCCCTCTATTTTGTCTATTTTTTTTACTTCATAGCTAGGGCGATGTCCTTCACTTACTAGTAAAGCTAGTCCTGACTTCCAGAGGTTTCCATTAATTTGTTCTCCTTGCCAATCTTGAGCTACTTTTCGGGCAATGTAGTGTTCTTTCATTTCCATAAAAGGATAAGAAATAATATAATACAAATTGCCCTCAACCATATTTTGGGGCTGAGTAATCTTCCTAAAGCCAGATTTCGTTGGCTTGTAATATTCCTCGTTAAATATTGCTATTCTCTTTGTCGATTTTTGAAATACAGACACCCAGTCTTTCAAACTAAGGTCATATCGATAATCTTTTAATTGAATTGCTTTATCTGTCGTTTGCATAACTGGTTTAGCTAGACCTAAATTAGCTTCTTCACAAGCATTTACTTTCAATTGACTCACTTCGAGAATTGATTGCGAACCAGGTAGACTCACATTTCTAGCAGGTAACACAGCATAATATCCATCACCTAAACCAACAATCTCTCCGCAACTTATAAAATAATCAAGGAGTTGGATTAAAATTGATTGTTTGCCATTAAAAAAACTCTCGTAAACTTTATCCCCCTGTATTCTCCTTGCTAAAATTGCCTGAAAGGATTTTATATGTATGCGATCTTTCCCACTTTCCTTAGCTTTATAAACGATTAAGTTCTTGGTATAAATGGAGAGTTCCTTTAAATATTCACTAAAGTTTAGCAATTTCAAATCATTCATCTTGAACCTCTTTCAGACTACTTTCTAAAAATGGAAAATAAGATAATGTTTTTTGAGATTTCCCTAAAAATTGATTAATATAAGTCATCCTTTTAAAAGCATTTTTCAACTGAATTTCAATTTCATCTTCATTCTTCATATAATCATTTTCGATAATACGATCAAGAAGTTCTTCTAGGGATTCCTGAAAGCTAAGGTCCGGCTGCACATAATCAGACAAAATTTCGTATTCAATCTGTCCTAATTTTAGAGCTTTACTACGCTCAAATGGGGAAGGTAAAAAAGCACGATGATTAATATCCAAAATCGAATATGCCTTCAACTGTTCCAATATAAACTTACTTTCAGCAAATGAATCGAAAGTGAAAATCATTTTATTATTCGTTTCTATTGATTCATAGGTATTAATAAAGCCAGCTAAATTTAAAGAGGCCGGAGATACATGAATGTTGTGGACTACTGTGAAATTAAAAGGATTTCTTTGATCATTTTTAATATCATTTAATACATTCAAACTAAATTGGGTAGTGTCCGGAATAATTGTTTGGCTTTTTGATGCAGCAAATGTCTTTTGAATTATACGTGCTAACTTATACGATGATTCCCCCACAATAATCAATGGTTGATTAAATTTTAAAGCGATTAAACAATAGTCAAAAACTACATCTTGAGTATCGCGCTCTCCATACTGACGTAGATTATATTTAAATACTTCTTTCATATCTTCTATACTTTCATACCTTTCGGATGAATCAAACGACTCTTCATTATACGCGAAAGGAAGCTGTTTTGATTGGTTGCTAGATAAATTACTTATCATTAGTTGTTGGAAGTAATGCTCTAAAATCTCTTCTTCCATACTATCTTTTTTAGTGGACATAAAATGACTGTATTTCTCTATATTTTGTTGTATTTGTTTTAACTGCTTCTGATTGGCAGTAATTTCACTAATTAGTTTGGAATGCTCCGCCTTCAACTCTTTGTTTTTATTTGTTACATCTTTATTTTCTTTTAAGAAATCTTCAATTTCCAACTCAAATTTCTTTTCTATTTGTTCTTTAATGTTACTTTGAATTGAAGGGAGAAGTAATAGTTTCTGAGTATATTTTTGGTAATTATTCGCTTCATTCTCTGGTGCAATTTCCCCTAACAGCTCTACTGTCTTTTTTAATCTTTTTATATTATATTCTTCTGAAAAAGTTGTACTTTTTAACCATTCATTAATCCCCTGAGAAACCCGTCTTGTAATATCACCAAACTCTTCTTGTCCTTTCAAAGCCCTTATAGCTTCGCGAACAATATAATCATTTGTCGCGATATCCAACTCCCCAATAACATTCTCCTCTTCCGGATATGCAAGCGTAAAACTTCTTTGAATCTCATCAAAATTATCATAATAGGTTGCAATGTTTAACTGATCGCCGAAATTGTCATATACAGGAAGAATATATTTATCAACTTCAAAATTATTGACAATTTCTACCTTTTTACTATCAGCATCATACTCAGTTTTAAATGGTCCCAACAAATAATTATCAGACGTCCGTAATATAATTTCCTTTAACATCTCTATTTTACTTAAAAATCCATAGCGAATTTTCTCTACAATTTTATCAGTATCTTGTTCGAAGCTTTCATCTAAATGATACACTTCGAATAGAGGGATACTCATCTTGGTTTGCTTTACCATGTAGTAATGGCTAGACACATTATTTGTTTCGTATGTACTACTTTCCTCTAATTCGTATATCATAAAATTTCCCGTTGTAATCTTCTGATGGTAAGTAGGTGTATATACTCTACCGTTATTCGGAAATATTTCATCTCTGCTTTCACTAGCAATGGTAATTATTTGATTGCCTTCAATTTTAGCAACGGGTTTTACAACAATATGACTTCCTGAAACATAATAATTCTTCCCTAACACAATCACATTAACGACCTCCTCTTATAAATTTTACGAACTCCTTCGGTAGCCTATTGTATTTTTTCAAAAGTTCCGCGATATAAATTGATTTATTAGGCAAATTGGATTCTTTCACCATTTTCAGTACATTCATAAACTCACTATTTTTTACTACTTCCCACTGAATTGAAGTCAACAATAATTCCCAGATTACTAGATTTACTCTGCCATTTTCATTTCTCTTATGTATTGTTCCAATAAACGGAAAATGCACAGCTTCAGGAAATTGTTTTTCAATAACTTTTGTTTGAAAAGGATATTCATCTTTTAAATACACATAGAAAGTGCTTTCTGATTCCACTGAATATGCCCGTTCAAAACATTGGGTACTTATTTCAGGCAACTGACCATTAACTAAAATATTTACTGAAAAATCAGTGGCTGTCTCTATTTCACAAACTCGCTTCAAAGTTATCTCATTACATATTTCATGATTTAAGCGTAAATGATAAATATGATTACGTTCCAAATTTAATTGGGCGATCCCATTTTCATCTACTTTCAATATTTCTTTTTGTTCATCCATATTAAAATAACTTATCGTGTCATTACCTGAGTGTGGTGTTACTTTTATTAATACATTATCAGCTTCAACTAACAAAGCGTAATCTCCATATTGAAATGAGTTCGGATAAATTAAGTCAATCCATTTACGGTTAGGTATGATTGTATATCCAGTTTCTTTTTTGAACCACTCAATTAAGGATTCGGTTAAGTCTTGTAAATAGAATTGATAAATATGAAACTCATTACTGATTGAATAGTTTTTTATTATTAAATCACTGTGTTCAGGCAACGGTTTCGTTGATAGCATAAATAACTCATTCGACAGATTTGTCTTTTCGTAAGGTATATTAATGTATTCTCCACTGATTTTCTTAAATAGTAGAGCCTTTCTTTGAAATAAACGCACACTTTTCTCAATTTCATATTCTAATAACTCTGCATTTCTTTTATTTTCAATTTCTATTATGTATTCAATTTCAGGCGATATATCCACATAACTACGATTACTTCTTTTACCTAAATAGGTACTAAAAATACGATTACTCTGGACTTTGATAGTAAAGTATAGATCATCAAAATTCATTCTTGAAATAGAAGATTCACTCAAATAAGGTAACTTCATTTTCATATTCATAGATTTATCTATAGTAAAGCGAACCTTATTTTCATAAATCTGCTCATTTAATAATATGCCATAATCTGAATCTCCTGATGAATATAATTCACATTCGATTAATGTATCTCGATCCTTTGTATTATGATGTCTATAGAAATGAATATTGTTATTCCCTGTATTCGCAATTAATCTTTCCTTACAATTCAAACAGTAATATAGCTGTCCTTTAACGGCGTCTTGAATCTTCACATAATTATCGTTTTCGTCAATTGCTATATTGATTTTGGCTTTCATGTTCTCACCTACTTGCACTGTAATATAGTAAGTTGAAATTCAAGTTGTTTCTCGTTTGGGATAAATTGATGGACCTCAAATAAATCCTCCAAAGTAATTGTTCCTATACTACAGTCCTCTCCCATATTTCAACTATGTAGTCTTATTATACCATATTTCTTCATTCCTTTATGTAATTGACGAAAAATTCCACCATACAGAAATAATGTATATTAAAAACCTATATTATTCACTAACCAACACAAAATCCCACTCGAATGTTATCGCAACAGCATTCGAGTGGGATTTTCTATTTTGGGATTTTAGGTATCAGGTTCAGACGCAATTCAGAATTGAATGCGTGTATTTTAAATTCTTTATCTTATTGTTTTCTCATTGTCTTAAACTCCATCCGTTCAATTGGTTTGTGTTTAGTATACATTCCCCCCCAATTTAACGTGTCCCATATTTAGACTAACATCAGGTAATTTGGTACCCTACACTAAAAAAGCTCGAAGTGACAACAAGAAGGCTGCTAAACGACAGCCAAAAAATAAGCACACAAAAGATATTCCAAATGATTTTTAATACAGTTCAACAGTTTCCATTTAAACGGATGATAACTTATTTTGATTTCAGGTTCATAAACAACTCCGAATTGTTCCTGAACGCTGGTACCCGAAACTTAATTATTCAGCAACTTCTTGATTTATTACATAATTATGTAACCATATAAACTGTCTCACAATCTTTTCTTCATGTGGGCATTCAATAAATTCTGGGTACTCCTCATCTTCTGGTAAGTTTTCATAAACTTTATTAATAGCATTAATTAAATCTTCAGCTTCAATATCACTAATTAGTGCATCGTAGGTATCTCTTTCTAGACTGGATTCTACCCTTAAACCATCACTTCCCCATGTACTAGGTAAATATTGTTTCATTAAGTTAATAGCATATTCAGGATTCTCTTTTAAAAATGCACCAATAGTTTCTTTGGCTTGATTCTTTTCACCATACATATTCCAATAAGCTAAAGCACGCCTAAAGTTGGAAAACATCAAATTAACATCATTAGTGATTTCCATAGTAATTTTATCAACTAATACTTTACCTAAAACTTTTAAATCCTCATCAGCTAATTTATTTCCTTCTTTATCTTGCATGCTTCTAAGCCAGCTAAAAACCTCAGTAGCAAAGTGTAAAGGTTTTGTTTGATTTATTAATTCTTCTGCTATCTTCATCTTTTCATCTTTTGAATCTTGTTTCATTATAACTTCACCTAAAAGCATAGCAGCTTGTGATAATGTACTACTGAATTGAAATAGTTGCTGGGGATTTGGATACATGTTCCCATGTATGGCTACTATCATCGCTAAATTCTTCAATACACTATTATTACTTATAGATTTAACTTTATTTTTCATTTTAGAAATGAAATTCACTACATTTTTCTCATTGACTAAACCTTCAAAGTCCAAAATATTCTCTTCTAATGATTTACGTTCCAAATTATCCAAAAAGCTATTTATCTTAACATCAGATAAGTCTCCTCTAGGAACAGAATAGCTAAAATATCGTTGGAAATATTTATCAGAACATATTCTTTGATTTGCTTCCCATTCAGAGTTCCAATCATATCCATAATCAGTATTGGAATATATACTTTCTAACCTAGGGAACAAGTATTTCAAGACTCCTTTTACTCCCTCAACATCATTTATGTCTAATGACATTAGGGTTTCATCAATTAACTTTCTTCTTCTCTCTTTTTCTTGTTGCTCATTGTAAGTTTGTAATTGATGTAAAAATATTGCTTTATTTTCTCTAATCATCTGATATATCTCTGGATTAAACACTCTCAAAGCTTCTATTAGCATCAAATCAACCATGTTTACCTCACCTTTTAAAATCGGTAAAGAAAACATGATAATATTGCTATATAACATAGCTTGTCTAGGTGTTTTCATTTGAGATGCAAATGCCTGAAATTGATTTACAAACTGCTTCACATCATTTTCAGCAAGAATTATTTCTCCTGCTTTTAATGCACCATCAATAGCTTGAAAGCAAAAAGTTCTCAAGTCCTCCTTTTCAATTGCTGGTAACTGAAGTGGAACTTGAATGATTTTTTCAAGAAATAATCTACCAGCATCTGAATTAGCTGTACCATATCGCTCTTGTAATGATGCTGATACCATTTCCTTATCAAAAGCTAAAATATATGCTGTATATTTAAAGTCTGCAGTTAATTTAACCATTCTAAATACTGCATGTATTTCACTTTTCTCCAACCTATCTATATCATCTATAAATACAACTACTCTCTTCTTCTCTTCTTCCAATATTTTTTCTACTCTAGATTTTATTTCATCAATATCAGCGGAGCTTAATATATTACTTACGGCATCTATATTTTCACCTTTTCCCAAAAACTGAGCTAGAGGTTTAACATATGTATTTACTACTCCCCCTAACTTCTCACTTGCTGTTTCTAAATCTCTATCTATAACTCGAACTAAATCATTGAAGAAATTTAATAGCATTGTATTTTCATCAGCAAAACGCCAAGGATTAAATCGTATACATACCACATGTTCTTCTTGTTCTAATTCACTTTCAATAAAGTTAAATACCGATGTTTTCCCTTCGCCCCAAGCCCCATATATACCTATTACGATACTACTAGCATCTTGACGATTGGATATAACTTTTGCTACACGCTGTGCAAATGGGAATCTATTAAAAACATCTTGTGAAACATCTACTATTGGAGCATCAGATGAATACGTAAACTCTTTCATAACTACACCTTCCTCGTATCGATTCTTTATTATTTATACTGAATATGTTTACTAACCAGAGATAAATGAGATAGTGCTTAGGAATTGATATTATCAGGAACCACCTTTCCCCTACAATAATCCATTGGAGCGTGGTATCCAAAGCTCTGGCAAATGCGATAACCAACAACCATAATCATATCGAAATTGTAAAATTTAGTCTTCATTTTACTTCACGAATTCCTTCAATTTGTACTTGTAAGTAGTCCTTACACTAATTGAGATCTGTTATTAAATGTATCAAGTCCTAACACTAAATACTTAAAAATATCCACTCACTCCCCCAACTCCAATATCACTCTCGTAAATTCTAAAAAATCCCCAACATGCTTTTCCAATATTGTTTCTAAAATAGACAGCTCTAATGCTTGATAATCGTGAACTGCAATATTGCGAAATCCTACTATGTTCATAAGTGTTTGGGTTAATTTTGCTTCGATGATACCGTTTTCTTGTAAAACTTTAAATGCTTCGCGGCTCGTTTTTGGCACACCTAGTTTACGTTCACTTACTATATGCATTGCCAAATCAATACTCGCTTCACAAGCCCGTTGAATATTCAAGATAATACTATCTTGTTTCGTAAAGTCTTCTAAATCCTCTGAATTCTCCTCGTACACTTCATGAATACGTTTTACAGAGCGTTCAATAACCGTAATCTTATTTAACACAACTTCATTCACTTAATAAACACTCCCTCTTTTCCGTATTGCATCAATAACGGGTGCACGTTATTCGTTTAATGTTACATACATGCTGTAAGCACGCATTCTTTGGCGAATGAATTCATTTTCATCTGCCATATCAATCGGGATGCCATGTTCAAAAACTTGCATTGTAAACACTGTGTCGATTTCTTTAATATCGACTAGATCAACTTCACGTTCAGCAATAACGGCAAGTTCTCCTGCTAAAATGAAACGATCATATGCGGATAATTTCATATTACTAAAATAAGCAAGGTCAATATCACTATTTGTATGGGCAGTGCCTTTAGCAAATGAGCCAAATAACAAAATAAAAGAAGGATTGATATGCTCCCAATATAGTAGACAGAGAAATAATAAAAGTTCTCTACTACTGTAAAGGGGGCATTTTTATGTCTAA
>ERZ808028.671-NODE-671-length-25673-cov-6.556220_pt1 | contig 25673 bp, 22 predicted proteins | sample MGYA00380184_ERZ808028 | MGnify/ENA primary metagenome ERZ808028 (study PRJEB31490, sample SAMN06133397) | mouse gut metagenome | isolation source: J8_1 | host: mice | place: China: Chengdu | collected 2015-05 ...
GGGTGAGTGGACTTCGTCCAACAATCTATAAAATAGTATGTAACATTAAGTATGACACAACACCTTACTTATTATTCCTTATTCAAGTTCTATATCCATAACTATTAAAGTATAGATTACGGTGTGTCCTTTGAATATGAAAATGTAAAGCTAAAAACACAAAGGCTGTCAGAAATATTCTGACAGCCTTCAATAATTAAGCGGAGAAAGAGGGATTTGAACCCTCGCGCCGGTCACCCGACCTACACCCTTAGCAGGGGCGCCTCTTCGACCTCTTGAGTATTTCTCCGAACGTTTACGATTATACTAAACTTTGAATGTATTGTCAATCATTTTTATGTTTTTCTTATTTTTTTTACCATTTTTACTAGTAATAGTATCCTTTTTGTGGTATTCTTATTACATTATAACCGAATTATTGTCGGTATATAATATAACTGGTTAAAGTTAATTTACATGAAAAGAGGTAGAGTAATTAAAATGAAGAAAAGGAAAATAGGTACTAAGTTATTATTTTCATTTTTGCTTGCTGTAATGATTTCAAGCCTTGCTGGGATTGCCAGTATGTTTCTAATGCATCATATGGACAGTACATATGGAGCTGCCCTGACAGATTACGGTTTCCTACAGGGTGACATTGGAAAACTAGGAATGGATTTTCAGGCACACAGGACAACTGTACTCTATCTGATACAAGAAACAGATACTTCCAGACGTGAAGAATTAAAAGACGAACTTCAGAATTATGTAAGCAGTATAGAAGCAGATTTAGAAGAACTGATTAATGACTGTACGTTGCCTGAAGACAAAGAATTCTGTATGAATCTGGATAATCTGATGAAAGAATATACCGTTGCCCGTGACGAGACAATTAGCATAAGTGACCGGTCTCCCGAAGAAGCAACAGACTATTTTCGTGCAAATGCAGCTCCTCTTGCAAAGGAACTTAGCCAGCAGATTAATACTCTTCTTACCGAAAAGTCAACTGAAGGAAATATACAATCAAAAAATCTTTCAAAACAGGCAAATATTTCTCTGATTGCTAATATATTAATTTTGATTGCTGCCCTTGTAATTTCAATCTTTATTGCCTTAAGGTTGACCAAAAGCTTTGTCCTACCTCTTAAGGAAATTGAGAGTGCGGCAAAGGAGACGGCGAATGGAAATTTCCAGGTATCAGTAACATATTCAAGCCAAGATGAGTTAGGGCAGCTCTCAGACAGTATTCGGAAAATGACGGATAATATCCGCACTATTATCAAGGATATCAGCATTTGTCTTTCAGAAATGGCTAATGGTAATTTTAATTTCCAAAGTACAGCAGGCGATGCATATCAAGGAGAATATATTGCAATTCAGGATTCTATATTTCGTTTACGGGATAATTTAAACCGAACATTGCGAGAGATAGATACTGCCGCCAGGGAAGTGGATTCGGGAGGTCAGCAGGTTTCAAACAGCGCTCAGGCATTAGCCCAGGGTACAACTGAACAGGCTTCTTCTGTAGAAGAATTAGCAGCCTCCTTTAGTGAAATATCTAATCAGGTAGAAAGTACGGCTGAACATGCTAGAATAGCCAAAGAGGAAAATAAATATACCCATGATCAGATTGAAGTATGTTCTTCCCACATGAACGATATGATGGGAGCCATGCATGCTATTGAAGAAAAATCTCAGGAGATCCATAATGTGATCAAGACAATAGAAGATATCGCATTCCAGACGAATATTTTGGCTTTAAATGCGGCAGTAGAAGCTGCACGCGCCGGAGAAGCTGGAAAAGGATTTGCGGTAGTTGCAGACGAAGTACGAAGCTTGGCAACACGCTCTCAGGAAGCCTCCAAGGGCACAACAGCTCTTATTGACGATACGGTACGGGCAGTAGCCGAGGGTACTCATCTTTCCAATGAGACCAACAAAGCTCTCCACGATGTTATTTTAAGTGCACAGAAGGTACTAAGTGAGATGACATTAATTTCTGACGCTACGGAGGAGCAAGCTAATTCTATATCACAAGTAACCATCGGCATTGACCAGATTTCCAGCGTGGTCCAGACGAATTCAGCTACCGCAGAGCAATCGGCGGCGGCAAGTGAAGAATTGGCAAGCCAGGCTGACCTTCTGAAAAAACTTGTTAATCAGTTTAAGCTGGTAAGATAGCCTATTAGAGAGAATTCATTAAAAGAGGCTGTGGCACTAAGCAAGAACATTGCAGGATATGGAAGAATCCAGTTTTTAGGAAATACCACATCTTGTATAGTTTATGCTTAATGCGACAGCCTCTTTTTCTTACTATAATATTATATCAAGCTTCATGTGACGGGCCATATTTTCGTATTGTTCTCTGAACCCTTTCCTTTACCAGAGCAGCAATCTCCGTTGTCTTCATATCTTGATACTCCTCATAATACAGAGGTTTTAAAAAATGTACCTGTACAGTCACAGGACTGATGGTATTCGTGTCAAAAGGTTTAAACGCATCAATCAGAGCCACAGGAACAATAGGACACTTCGCCCTAGTTGCCGCCTTGAAGCTTCCCCCTTTGAATTCCTGGACCTCATTCCCATTCTTGGACCGCGTCCCTTCAGCAAATATAATATAATTCCTTCCGTCCATTACCTCTTTCGACACATTCGTAATCACCTTCATTGCCTGCCTTACGTCGTCTCTGTCTATCATATATGCTTTCATACAGGCAAAAACTTGCTTTAGAAATTGTATGTGCGCTACCTCCTGCTTCGCCACAACGGAAAAAGGCTTTGGGCATGCTTCCACAATTGCAAGCACATCATATAATCCCTGATGATTAGGAAAAAACATAAATCCACTCTTAGAAGGTATATTCTCCTGTCCATGTACATCAATTGTTACATTGCCTCCTTTATTTGCTCGGCGTACAATGAACTTCAACATCTTATAGTGCTGTTCTTCCGTATATTTATCCACATGTGAAGCATGATAACACAGCTTAAACCACATAAACGGAACCAAAATGATATTGCGCAGCACCATATACAGTATTCTTTTCATAGGTTCCCAATACTCCTTATCAATATTTAAAATATCTTCCCCCATTTTACCATATATACAGGATTTTACCAACTTTATTTTTTATACATAAAACTAATACATAAAACTGATATATAAAACTGCTTACATTCGGTTATGTTCTCGATTATAATCCTTATGTTCTTCAAGGAACTGATCAGCCGCCAGCTTTGCTCGAATTCTGGAATAATTTGCCTTTCTAAAGTATATATTCTCATTGTTGATTGATATATTAAGAAAATAATTGTACATGGTCTGTTTCAAATATTCGTTTTCAATCGATGCCCACTCTTTATCATCCAAGTCAATCTTTGCAATTTCAGGCGCCGCATCAATAGACATTGTTTCATACATGAGGTAAAAGAAGTCTTGTTTATCTGTATTCTTCCACTGAGCAATATCATATCTTGCAATAATCACATCTGGTCTTGCAAATGAAAATCCAATGTACATTACGGATACTACCACTATAATATAGCGGAACAGTGAAAATTTCTTCCCATAGATACTTATTACCATTCCTATCATAATCAAAGCCAGAACAATCAAAAACCACAATACCAAAATTCTGAGAAATGTAAGATTATACTCATTAATATACATTTTCATCCTGTATGCTGAGGAAATAATCATTACAAAGGTGCACCCGCACATGATTGTAAGTATTACCTTCAAGGCCACATTTTCCCGAAACAGATACATACACAGCAGTATAATAATAAAATTAATGATACTGACAAACAATAATTCCCAGAAGCCGCCTCTTGCGTACTCAGCATATGTTACATAACTTGGAAGTCCTGTACTCATTCCCAAAAACAGATACATGATCTGTATTGCACAGTATATCAGATAAATTAAACTTACGATACTTGTAAATGTAATTCCTATCACCGGATCAAAAAATCTTACCTTTCTTTCTTTTCCCTCCGGAAAATTATAATGGCAAAGAGCTGTAAAAAAGGCGTATGGAAGGGTAAATCCTATGATAAATGTAAAACTAATCCAGAATAAAGTAGAGAAATTAACATAGCTCAATATCTCCCCAAATATTTTTGAGAACATAATATCAGATTTCAATAAAAGGGGCAGCGTCACACACAAGATTCCCATCGCCACGATAAAGCCAATCACTATGGCAATTAATGTATTATTTCTTCTGATGTTCTTATTCTTACTAAAAAACCAACCTCCATGCCAATAAGGATAAGGTATTGACATAACTGTGGTTCCCATCATAATAAAAATTCTCTGTAAATACGCAGGAAAATTCCATATATTGTCATTATAAAACTGATGAATCATGAAAACCATAAATAATAATAGAATGCCAACAATATTAAAAAAATGCATAAAGGTTGAAGTCGTAAACGCTGACGATACCCCTAGCATTCCCATTCCAACCAAATAAGGAATTGAGTTCTTCATAAGTCTGTAATTAATCTTTCTCATAAATAATATGGCAAATAGGACTGTTGCCGCCACACATATGGGAAATGTGATTCCCGATACATTTTTATAGAGACAAAAAGTAAAAATAAATCCATAAAGCAGGCTCAACCCTCCAAAATATTTATAATTATCACGTATTTTCATAATCAGCATGTTTTCTTTCATAAAATTGCACCTCCATCATTCATTCTATTCATTGCTCAACTTCATCCTCTGGCTGGTATTCTATAATATCCCCTGGCTGACATCCAAGCTCTCTGCAGATTGCCTCCAATGTGGAAAATCTCACAGCCTTTGCCTTATTATTTTTTAATATTGATAGGTTCGCCGGAGTGATATCTATCTTGCCAGCCAATTCTGTCAACCCAATCTTCCGTCTGGCCATCATGACATCAATATGAATCTTTATCCCCACAGCACCACCCCCTATATTGTCAAATCGTTTTCTTCTTTATAAGTTACTGCTTTGGCAAATACATGACCAAGTACCTCACAAAACAGAGCTGCTATAAAGAATACAAGAACGATTACTCCTGTTGCCGGAGTAGGAAGGACACATAGCTTGATAAAAAACATTACGACAATGCAAAGGCTTAAAACCGCCATCGTATTCAGGCTCTTGACATTCTCATAAACAAAGCAGGATTCTAATATCACTGTCTTCATCATCCTGCGGAGCTGTCTAATTATTAGAATACCAAAGATTCCCGAAGCTCCGAAGATTGCAAGCATAAATAAAAAATATTCGTTAATTATGCCAGAATAATATTTACCAAGAAACTTTAAACTTAACGGAAGTGTAAAGAAAACAATCCATCCACTGTAGAACATAAAATCAAGCACCAGCTTCGTGAAACGAATCATCCGTTCATTCATATCGCACTCACATCCTTTTCTTTTTTTAACTATATCATATATTTTATTGTATTTCAATATATTTTTATCGTTTTTCGATATTTTATTACAATCTAAAAGGATATAAGTTATTTACACATAAATTACTTATTGTTATAATATATCCATCATATTAATCTGCATTTTAAAGAGAGAGGTGAGACTATGCCATCGGGCACATAAATAATCAAAGACTTTGTCATTAAATACAAAATAAAAGGATACATTATTTGACAAAGTCCACCCACCCGAAGGGTACGCATTACGGGATGCCCTGTGGGTATACATATAGAAACAGGAGATTTTAAGAATGAATACAAATATTAACATGGAACAGCTTAAGCAGGATGCAGTAGATATTTTTCACCAGGGCTTTGCCTGTTCCGAATCTGTAATCTATGCAATACGAAAGAACTTTGAATTGGATATGTCCGATGATGCACTTGCCATGAGCTCCGGTTTTCCCTGGGGGCTTGGCGGCGGCGGATGCATCTGCGGCGCCCTGGCAGGAGGAACAATGTGCATCGGATATTTCTTCGGACGCACAACCCCCGCAGATCCGAAGATTGGAAGATGCTTTGAACTGACCAATGAACTTCACGATTATTTTAAAGAAACCTGCGGCGGCACATGCTGTCGTCTCCTTACAAGAGGAATGGAGAAGGATTCGCCGGAAAGGAAGGCTCAATGTACCCGTTTTGTTAGCGCTACGGTGGAGAAAGTAGCCGATATTATTCTAAGAGAGCTTCCATAAAGCTATACCCGAAGGGTACGCCATAAGTATTAAAAAGCTGTCGGAAATAATATATTCCCACAGCTTTTTACTTTAATTACATCTTCTGATATTTCTTTTGTATTATGTGTCTTTGCGAATAAAGTCCAAAGACCTATTCATCATTATCCCTGTTCTCATCCTTCTCATTTATATTTTCTTCATTTACACTATCTTCGTTTATATTCTCCTCATTCTCCTCATCGCCCTTACGTACCTTCGCGATGCTTGCCACAATATCTCCCTCCTGCAGGTTAATCAGCTTCACCCCAGAAGTAACGCGTCCAAGAACAGATATTCCAGAGCATTTCATGCGGATTACAATCCCCTCCGTATTAATAATCATGATTTCATCATCATCATTAACAGCCTTGATTCCAACCACATTACCAGTCTTTTCAGTAATCTTGTAACATTTGATTCCCTTGCCGCCTCGGTTTTGGCAGGTAAATTCATCGAGAGGTGTACGTTTTCCCATTCCTTTCTCGGATACAATTAGAAGATCGCTGCCTTGTGAGCTTAACTGCATACCAATGACTTCGTCCCTGTCAGAAAGATTCATTCCACGTACTCCCATAGAATTTCGTCCCGTAGGCCTTACATCCTTCTCATCGAAACGAATACACTGTCCAAACTTGGTCACAAGGAATACCTCCTGATCGCTGTTGGTATATTTCACCTCAATCAGTTCATCCTCCTCCCGAAGATTGATGGCCGCAAGTCCTGTCTTTCTCACAAACGCATATTCCTTAATCGGAGTCTTTTTCACAAGACCTTTCTTCGTCGCCATAAACAGGTACTCACCGTCCCTGTAATCATCAATCGGGATAATGGCGCTAATCTTCTCCCCTGGCATCAGCTGCAGAAGATTTACAATGGCTGTCCCTCTGGAGGTACGGCTTGCCTCAGGAATCTCATATCCCTTCATCCGGTACACCCGTCCTGTATTAGTAAAGAACATGATATAATGGTGGGTATGGCTCATAAACAGTTCTTCCACGTAGTCTTCCTCTAAGGTCTGCATCCCCTTGATACCTTTGCCGCCGCGGTTCTGTGACTTAAAGGTATCATTAGACATACGCTTAATGTAGCCTAGCTTCGTCATTGTTATAACTACATCCTCCTTAGGAATCAGATCCTCCATGGATATATCAAATTCGTCAAAACCAATCGCAGTTCGCCTGTCATCACCATATTTGTCTCTTATTACAATTATTTCTTCTCTTATCACGCCAAGCAGCAGCTTTCTATCCGCAAGAATTGCCTTCAACCTGCTGATCTGCTCCATCAGCTCATTGTATTCCTTCTCAAGCTTCTCTCTCTCCAGACCTGTCAGAGCACGCAGACGCATATCCACGATTGCCTGTGCCTGAATATCCGTCAGCCCGAATCTTTCCATTAATTCGCTCTTTGCAGCCTGTACTGTCTGAGAACCTCTGATAATGCGGATAACTTCATCAATATTATCGAGAGCAATCAGCAAACCTTCTAAAATGTGAGCTCTCTCTTGGGCTTTATTTAATTCATACTGTGTACGACGGGTTACAACCTCCTCCTGATGCCGTAAATAGTGATTCAGCATTTCCAGAAGGTTCATAACCTTGGGCTGGTTATTAATAAGAGCCAGCATGATTACTCCAAATGTATCCTGGAGTTGGGTATGCTTGTACAACTGATTCAAAATGACATTGGCATTCACATCTCTCCTAAGCTCAATGACCACCCGCATCCCCTCACGGCTGGACTGATCACTCAATTCCGTAATCCCGTCAATCTTCTTATCCTTGACAAGCTCTGCTATCTTCTCAATCAGCCTTGCCTTATTCACCATATAAGGAAGCTCTGTAACCACAATTCGGCTCTTTCCATTTGGCATGGACTCTATATCAGAAATCGCCCTGACGCGAATCTTCCCCCGTCCGGTTCTGTATGCCTCCTCAATCCCTCTAGTTCCAAGAATCATACCGCCTGTCGGAAAATCCGGCCCTTTTATAATCTGGAGAATCTCCTCAATCGTCGTCTCATCCTTATCACCAATCTGGTTATCTATAATCCTGACAACAGCATTGATTACCTCACGCAGATTATGGGGAGGAATATTCGTCGCCATACCAACTGCAATACCTGACGTACCGTTTACCAGCAGATTGGGAAATCTTGCAGGGAGCACAGTCGGCTCCTTCTCCGTCTCGTCAAAGTTCGGTACAAAATCAACCGTATTCTTATTGATATCAGCCGTCAACTCCATGGAAATCTTACTCAGTCTCGCCTCCGTATAACGCATGGCGGCAGCGCCGTCCCCGTCTACTGAGCCGAAATTCCCGTGACCATCCACTAACGGATATCTGGTGGACCATTCCTGTGCCATATTCACCAGCGCTCCATAGATGGAGCTGTCCCCATGGGGGTGATATTTACCCATGGTATCACCAACGATACGGGCACATTTCCTGTGGGGCTTGTCTGGACCGTTATTCAGCTCAATCATGGAATAAAGAATCCTTCTCTGCACTGGTTTCAGTCCGTCTCTCACATCTGGCAGCGCACGCGAAGCGATCACACTCATGGCGTAGTCGATATAGGAGTTTTCCATCGTCTTTTTCAAATCCACTTCATGAACTTTATCAAAAATATTATCTTCCATAATCTTAACTCCTTATCTATACGTCCAGATTCTTTACATACTTTGCATTTTCTTCGATAAATTCACGTCTTGGTTCCACCTTATCACCCATCAGTGTGGTAAAAGTAAGGTCAAGCTCTGATGTTGTTTCTTCATCCATTGTAACCTTTAAAAGAATCCTGTGCTCAGGGTCCATGGTCGTCTCCCAGAGCTGCTCGGCATCCATCTCTCCAAGCCCTTTATAACGCTGAATCTTATTATTCCCGTCGCGTCCCACATCCTTTAAGATACCATCTAGTTCCTCATCACTGTACGCATACCATACCTTCTTATTCTTCTCCAGCTTATAAAGCGGGGGCTGCGCCAGATAAACATATCCTTCTTTAATCAAGTCAGGCATAAAACGATACAGGAATGTCAACAATAAAGTACTGATATGAGCGCCGTCAACATCGGCATCCGTCATAATAATAATCTTGTGATACCTAAGCTTTGAAATATCAAAATCATCATGGATACCCGTACCAAATGCTGTAATCATGGCCTTAATCTCTGCATTTCCGTAAATTCGGTCAAGCCTAGCCTTTTCAACATTCAGAATCTTCCCACGAAGAGGCAGAATTGCCTGGGTTGCTCGATCCCTTGCAGTCTTAGCAGAGCCTCCGGCAGAGTCTCCCTCAACAATATATATCTCACATTTCGTCGGGTCTTTGTCCGAACAGTCTGCTAATTTCCCCGGAAGTGACATCCCGTCCAGAGCAGACTTCCTCCTGGTAAGCTCACGCGCTTTTCTTGCTGCTTCCCTGGCACGCTGAGCCATCACAGACTTTTCAACCGTCATCTTTGCCACAGCCGGATTCTGCTCCAGATAAATCTCAAGCTGTTTGCTTACCACACTGTCAACCGCGCCTCGTGCCTCGCTGTTGCCAAGCTTCTGCTTCGTCTGTCCCTCAAACTGGGGATCCTCAATCTTGACGCTGATAATCGCAGTCAAACCCTCCCTGATATCCTCTCCCGAAAGGTTTAGATCACTGTCCTTTAACAATTTATTTTTTCTGGCATAATCATTAAACGTCTTTGTCAAAGCATTGCGAAAACCTACTACATGAGTTCCGCCCTCAGGCGTCGTAATATTATTCACGAACCCATAAGTATTATCACTGTAGGAATCGTTATGCTGCATGGCTACTTCCACCGATACATTGTTGACCATCCCTTCACAATATATGATATCTTCGTAAAGAGCTGTTTTACTTCTGTTGAGGTACGCTACAAACTCCTTGATACCACCTTCGTAATGAAATGTCTTTTCAACCGCACCATCCTCTGGTCTTTCATCCCGCAGCACAATCTTAAGCCCTCTCGTCAGAAATGCCATCTCACGAAAACGCTGCTTCAGTACATCATAATCGAATACTGTATCTTCAAAAATCGTGTCATCCGGCAGAAATACAACCTTCGTTCCTCTTCTCTCAGGTTCACATTCCCCAATAACCTTAAGTTTCTCCACGACTTTTCCACGTTCATAACGCTGCTTATACACTTTTCCCTCAAAACATATCTCAACCTCCAGCCAGTTGGACAGTGCGTTTACAACAGAAGCCCCAACTCCATGAAGCCCTCCTGAAACCTTGTATCCACCACCGCCGAATTTTCCTCCTGCGTGGAGTACAGTAAATACTACCTCAACTGCCGGTAGACCTGCTTTTTGGTTAATCCCTACCGGTATTCCTCTGCCATTATCCAGGACAGTGACTGAATTGTCCTGATTAATAGTTACAACGATCGTATCACAGAAACCAGCCAGCGCTTCGTCTACGGAGTTATCCACAATCTCATATACAAGGTGATGAAGTCCGCGCGATGAAGTGCTTCCGATATACATGCCGGGACGTTTTCTTACCGCCTCAAGCCCTTCCAATATCTGAATCTCATCTGCACCATACTCATGCTGTACCTTCTCTGTACTCATTCTTCTCCTCCTAGTTTTCATTCGTTACCTGCCCATTATGGACATGGAACACTTTGTTTATAGAGAAACGATGATTCACAAAATCCTCTACCCCTGTACAGGTAATAAGCGTCTGTATATCATTTATACTGTCTAATAGATAGTTTTGCCTATGTTTGTCCAGTTCAGACAAAACATCGTCAAGTAATAAAACAGGCGTATCCTTTGCTGCCTGTTTTACCAGCTCAATCTCAGATAACTTTAACGAAAGCGCAGCAGTCCTCTGCTGGCCCTGTGAGCCGAAACGCCTGATGTCCATCTCTCCTGTCATAAAACAGATATCGTCTCTGTGGGGACCAACCGACGTACTTTTTATACGTATATCTCTTTCTCTGTTCTTTGATAATGCTTGTTCTAACGTAAGACTCCCGTTACTGGGCTCATAGATTACCTGAATCTCCTCCCGCCCGCCTGTCAGTTTTCCATGTATTGAAAAAATAATATGGTTAATCTCCCGTATGAATTCCATCCTTCTCTCTAAGAGCTGATTCCCATACCGAATAAGCTGCATATCCCAGATCTCCAAAGTATCTCTTAGATTCCCTTCATTATCAGCTCTCATCTCCTTTAGAAGATGATTTCTCTGATTCACAATCCTGTTGTAATTAGACAGATTGCTTAAGTATACTTTATCAAGCTGAGATAACTCCATATCAATAAACCTGCGCCTCTCGGAAGGACCATTCTTAATGATATTCAGGTCCTCCGGAGAAAAAAACACAAGGTTCACAATACCGAATAATTCGCTTGCCTTGCGAATCGGCATCTTATTAATGGCTATCCCTTTCGCCCCATTTTTTTTCAAATGCATATCAAGTTGATAGTCAATACCATTTTTTTCCACCACAGCCTCAATGTGGGATTCATCCTTCCCAAAACGGATTAACTCCCTGTCCTTGGCGCCCCGATGGGACTTGGTGGTTCCGGAAAGATAGACTGCCTCTAAAATATTCGTTTTCCCCTGTGCATTATCCCCATAGAATATATTGGCAGCATCATCAAAATCAAGATTTAAAAAATCATAATTCCTATAATTCTTTAATTTCAAAGACTTAATCTTCAATTTTCACTTGTTCCCCGTTAAAAGTGATTATGTCTCCAGCATACAGTTTACGTCCTCTTCTGGTATCCGACTCCCCATTCACACTGACAGAACCTTCTAGGATAACCTCCTTCGCCTCCGCTCCGGACTCAACCAGTCCGGCGGCCTTTAAAGCCTGTCCAAGCTTAATGTACTCATCTCTCAATCTTATAACATCCACTTTTTATACCTCTCTATGCAGCCGCATTAAAATTAACAGGCAGAATCAGATAAATATAACTTTCTTCATCATCCTTAATGAAACACGGCGCCTTTGCATTCATCAGATAAAGTGTTACTTCCTCGTCCTCGATTACCCTAAGGGCGTCAATCAGGAACTTAGGGTTAAAGCCAATCAGAAGGTCCTTGCCCTCTTTGGTAATAAATATTTCCTCATTCATAGAGCCAATCTGGGACTTAATCCGAAGCTCCATCATCTCATCGCTGATATTTATAATAATCGGCTTCTTATCCCCCTCCTTCACCAGAAGAGTCGCTCTGTCAATACAGTTCAATAATTCTTTCTTGTTAATCCTAACCTTCGTCTCATAGTCGTTGGACAACATCTGATCAATCTTGAAATACTCTCCTTCAATCAGCCTTGATACCACAACCGTATTATCAAACTCAAATACAATATGATTGCTGGTATAAGAAATGGAAACCATACTTTCCGCTTCTCCAGACAAAATCTTGCTGACCTCCATCAGTGTCTTTCCTGGAACAATTAATTTCTTATCGGCTACTTCATCCTTCAGTTCAATCCTGCGGATGGAAATACGATGACCGTCAAGAGAAATGACTCTCAATACATTACTACGAATCTCAAATAATTCTCCCGTCATTAATTTGTTGCTCTCTGTGTCTGCAATAGAGAAGATTGTCTGTCTGATGACTTCTTTCAAAGTAAACTGAGATATTTCTATAGATTCATCCTTCTCGATAATTGGAAGATATGAAAACTCCTCCCCTGGCTTCCCAGACAAATCAAATTTTGCTTTTTCACAGGTAATGGTCATCTGAAGATTCTCATTTGTCTCAATCTTAATCTCATTGTCTGGAAGCTTGCGAACAATTTCTGAAAATATCTTCGCATCAATGGCAATCATGCCTCTCTCCACAATCTCGCCTTCAATATCTGTCTGTATTCCCAATTCCATATCATTAGCCGTTAATCTTATAATATCATTCGTAGCGTCAATCAAAATACATTCCAGGATTGGCATAGTAGTCTTAGAGGGTACAGCCTTATAAACAGTGCTGACTCCTTTTGAAAGATTTGCTTTGCTGCAGATGATTTTCATATGTGTAAAACTCCTTTCAAGCGCAGACGGATACATCTATCTATTAAAGATTTCCGTCTCCTTCTTATTAGGGGATGTGGAAAAGTGGAAAACCACCTCCATCCCAGGATTTAACAGTGTTTCCGCCATGAATAACTGTGTGGATTGCAACGAGATCGGATGTGGATGTTGTGGTGAAAACTTGTCTAAAAAAACTTTTTAGTTTCTTAGAAAATAGTTTTCCAACAGTTATTCCACGTTATCCCGAAGTTGTCCACAATATTATTCACATTAAGCGGGATTAATCTTTTTCATAATAATACTGATGGTATTATGAAGGGTCTCGTCCTTCGCCATCTCTTTCTCAATCTTTTCCACACCATACTTGATGGTTGAGTGATCTTTTCCGCCAAGGATGATACCGATTGCCTGCAATGGGGTCTCGGTAAGTGTGCGCATCAGGTACATACAGATCTGTCTGGGGACAGAAATACTTGCGCTTCGTTTATTTCCTTTTAGGTCAGCAATCGTAATATTAAAGTGGTCAGATACAATATCAAGGATCAGTTCAGGCGTTACGACTCTATTGTTATAAGAAGATATAATGTCCTTTAATGCCTCGGCGGCCAGTGGAATATCAATAGTCTCCGGATTGTTCAGCTTATAAAGTGCAATCAGTTTGTTGAGTGAACCTTCTAATTCACGAATATTGGATTTGATGTTCTCGGCAATATATGTCAGTACATCCTCAGGAATATTGTATCTGTCCAGATGATCCAGTTCAATCTTCCTGCGCAGGATTGCCATACGCGTCTCATAGTCAGGGGCAGAAATATCTGCAATTAAGCCCCACTCGAATCTGGTTCGGAGACGTGCCTCCAGCGTCTCGATATCCTTGGGCGGCTTGTCACTGGAGATAATAATCTGCTTGGCAGAGGTGTGCAGGTGGTTAAACGTGTGGAAAAACTCCTCCTGGGTACTCTCCTTGCCGATAATAAACTGAATATCATCAATCAACAGGACATCATTATTGCGGTACTTGTCGCGAAACTGCGCCATAGCAGACTCGTTATCCGCAGTCTTACCTTTCTTCAGGGCTTCAATCAACTCGTTGGTAAATGTCTCGCTTGTGACATACAATACCTTCTTCTTTGGATTCTTATTCAATATGAAATGTGCAATTGAATGCATTAGATGAGTCTTCCCAAGACCTACATCTCCGTATAAAAATAGGGGATTATACACTTCGCCTGGAGATTCCGCCACAGCAAGAGATGCCGCATGTGCAAAGTTATTGTTGCCCCCCACAACGAATGTATCAAAAGTGTACTTGGGATTAAGTCCCGCTTTCTCGCTTGCAGTCCGTGTCTTCTTCTTATGGCTTGCATCTGCGGACATACTCCGAATCTCGCTGATTCTGGAATCGTCCTCCGATACAAATACAACTTCATAATCAATTCCCGTAACTTCAGAAATGCATACTTTCAGAGGGAGAAGGTACTTCTTTTCAATATATTCAACGCTTGCATTCATATTCACCAGTATGAACACAGTGTTGTCAATAATCTCATATACCTTCAAAGGCTGTATCCAGGTGGTAAATGAGACATTGGATAATTCGTGTTCTACTCTTAGATGCTCGATAATTTCCGGCCATTTTTCATTCACAATATCCATTACAGTAAACTCCTAATCTCTCTTAATGTCAAAATATACATCATAACCCCAGTTTTGCTATCCTACTTATTTTACATCAAAATGGCAAATTAAGCAATCTCTAAATCAATGTGGAAAACGTAATACACAGTGGAAAATTGTAATTTTTAAAGGAAAATGAAGGTTAAAATATTTGTTTCCACGTCTTTTCCACAGAAATTTCAGATATTATCCACAATTTGTGGATAAATAAATTTAGAAAAATCCAGGAATAGCTTGACTCAGACGTATTTTTTCTATATAATCAAGGCTGATGTCTTAGGAAAATTTGTAGGGAGTTTCCCTTAGTATATAAGGAGGTGGATATCTATGAAAATGACATTCCAGCCAAAGAAAAGACAGAGGGCTAAAGTCCACGGATTCAGATCCAGGATGAGCACCAAAGGTGGAAGAAAAGTTCTTGCCAGCAGACGAGCAAAGGGAAGAAAAAGATTATCAGCGTAGGCCGCATATATGTGGCCTTTTCTTCTATAAAAATTGGATGGTGTGCGAATGAAGTATTCCGAATCATTGAAGAAGAACCAGGATTTCCGGAATGTCTATGGCAAAGGGAAATCCTGTGCGAACAAGTATCTGGTAATGTATGTATTAGAGAATGGAACCGGCAGGAACCGGTTAGGTATATCTGTAAGTAAGAAGGTAGGCAATAGTATTGTAAGGCATAGATTGACAAGATTGATCAGAGAGAGTTATAGACTACAAGAGGAACGGTACAGATGCGGGCTGGATATCGTGGTGATAGCCAGAACAGGCGCAAAAGAGAGGAATTACCATGAGATTGACAGCGCAATGCTGCATTTGGGCCGTCTTCATGCCATTATAGATTAGGGGTAATGTATTATGAAATATATTCTGTTAGGCTGTATCAGATTCTATCGGAAGTATTTGTCTGCTTTGAAGGGATATTCATCCTGTATTTATTATCCCACATGTTCTCAATATGCGATAGAAGCCATCGAGAAATATGGGGCATTAAAGGGAACTGCTCTGGCTGTGTGGAGAATATTACGCTGTAATCCCTTTGCCAAAGGCGGATACGACCCCGTACCTTAAGAATAGAATACATTGGAGGAATGAGTATGACGTTTAGTTTATTATCGGCAGCTAACTGGCCGATTATTGGTCAGATTAGCTGGCTTTTGGGGAAGGTCATGAACTTTATCTATACGATATTGGATAATGCGCTTCCAAGTGATAATGGACTGGTGGGGTTATCCATCATTTTGTATACGATTTTTGTATATACTTTGATGTTACCAATGACCATCAGTCAGCAGAGGATGCAGAAGCTGTCTGCGGTGACGAACCCTGAAGTTCAGGCTATTCAGAAAAAATATAAAAACAAAAAAGACCAGGCTTCTATGATGAAACAGCAGGAGGAGATCCAGCAGGTATATGACAAATACGGAACCTCCATGATGGGAGGATGTCTTCCACTGTTGATTCAGATGCCGCTTCTTTTGGCTTTGTATCCGGTTATTTATGATATGCAGGCATATGTTCCGGCGATTAAAGATGCGGCGGCAAGTGTGAATCAGTTTCTTACGATACCGGACATGACGGTTTCTCCCATTACCATGATCAAGAACAGCGGTTCTTACGGAATGGCTCCGGTTGTCATTATTATTACAGCAATTTTCATCCCAGTATTGTCAGGGCTTACCCAATATCTGAGCGTTAAGATTTCTCAGGCAATCTCCGGACAGCAGATGGATAAGGATAATCCGATGGCGAGTACTATGAACACTATGAATGTGACGATGCCGTTGTTCTCTGTTTTTATGGTATTTTCACTTCCTACAGGTATTGGTATGTACTGGGTGTTCAGCGCTGTGGTAAGGATTGTACAGCAGGTGATTATCAACAAGCATCTGGCTAAGATTTCTGTGGAGGAATTGGTTGAGAAGAATAAGGAGAAGGCAGCAAAGAAGCGTGAGAAACGGAGCGTAAAGGCTGAGAAGATCAATGCCATGGCACAGACGAATACCAGGAGTATTAAGGATTCTGCCAGCAGAAATGCAACGGGAATGAGTGAAAAGGACAGAGAAAGAAAATTAGAACAGGCAAGAGCGCGTGCTGAGAATGCCAAGGAAGGCAGCCTTGCGGCAAAGGCTAACATGGTTAAAAAATTCAATGAAAATAATTAGGGGGCTTATTCATGGAATATATTACTGTATCAGCGAGGACGTTGGATGATGCGATTACAGAAGCATTAGTTCAGTTAGGAGTGACGAGTGATCAATTAGATTATCAGGTGATTGAAAAAGGAAGCGCCGGATTCCTTGGAATTGGGATGAAGCAGGCAGTAATTAAAGCACGCAGGAAAGAAGAAGTTAAGAAAGAAGAACCTGAGATCGAGATCCCGAAGGCAGACGTTTCTATGGCGAAGGAGACAGAGAAGAAAGAAGCCAAAAAGGAAGTACCCAAAAAAGAACATGAAAAGAAAGATTCTCCAAAGAGAGAACATGGTAAAAAGGAATCTCCAAAGAAAGAGCCGAAGAAGAAGGCGCCTGTAAAAGAGCAACATTTGACAAAAGCTCCTGAGAAAAAAGAGGTAGAGCTGGCAAAGGTAGAGGCTTGTACGATAGAGGCATGTGAGAAATTTGTAAGAGATGTATTGTTTGCAATGGATATGTCGGATGTAAAGGTTACATCCGTGGTAGATGAGGAGGGCGCTCTTTCCATAGATATGGAAGGAAGCAACATGGGAATTTTAATTGGAAAGAGAGGACAGACCTTGGATTCTCTCCAATATCTGACGAACAGGGTTGCCAATAAGATGCAGGAAGGATACGTTCGTGTTAAGCTTGATACGGAGGATTACCGCAGGAGAAGGAAAGAGACTCTTGAGAATCTGGCTAAGAATATTGCAAGTAAGGTAAAGAGAAGCAGAAGAACCGTATCTTTAGAGCCAATGAATCCGTATGAGAGAAGAATTATTCATTCGGCGCTGCAGGCTGATCCTGCGGTTTCCACACATAGCGAGGGTGAAGAACCTTACAGGAGAGTGGTAGTCACTCTGGTACGTAATAGGTAGGATGATGAAAAATAGGGGTGTGTTCAACCCCTATTTTTTGATATAAAGCATTGATTTCTTGTAAGTAAGGAGGCGTAAATGGAAGGTCTGTATAATACGACGATTGCTGCAATCGCTACAGCAATGAGTGATGCTGGAATAGGAATTGTGAGAATGAGTGGACCGGAAGCATTTTCCATTGCAGACAGAGTATATAAGGGGAAGAAGGAAAAGTCGCTTTTGAGCCAGAAGACCCATACCATCCACTACGGATATGTGATGGATGGGGAATGTATGATAGATGAAGTACTTGTGATGCTGATGAAGAGTCCTCACAGCTATACAGGGGAGGACACGGTAGAAATTAATTGCCATGGCGGAGTATATGTCGTAAAGAGAATATTGGAATTGTTGATTGAAAAGGGAGCAAGACCAGCAGAACCGGGAGAATTTACAAAAAGGGCGTTTTTAAATGGAAAGTTGGATTTGTCTCAGGCAGAGGCAGTAGGTGATTTGATATCTTCCAAAAATCAGTATGCCCATCAGAGTTCTGTCAATCAGTTAAGGGGAAATATAAAGAACAAAATAAGTGAGATTAGAAATGAAATTATTTACCATACTGCATTTATTGAGTCAGCTTTGGATGACCCTGAGCATATCAGTGTGGACGGGTATGGGGAAAAGTTGTTGATCACTGTGGAAAAGTTAATGGGGCAAATAAGGAGGCTGATAGATACCTATGATAACGGTAGGATTATAAAAGAGGGAATTCGTACTGTGATTGTGGGAAAGCCAAATGTGGGAAAGTCGTCCCTTCTAAACCTTCTTCTGGGAGAGGAGAGGGCGATTGTTACGGAGATAGCAGGAACCACCAGAGATATTCTGGAGGAGAATATTAATTTGAGGGGGATATCCCTGAACGTGATTGATACTGCAGGGATTCGGGATACAGAGGATCTTGTGGAAAAGATTGGCGTAGAGCGTGCAAAAGATTTTGTAGAGCAGGCTGATTTGATTTTATATGTAATCGATGGGTCAATTCCTCTGGATGAAAATGACCAGGAGATTTTTCGATTGATTGGGGATAAAAAAACTATTATATTATTGAATAAGTCAGACTTGAATATGGTGGTTACAAGGGAGGATGTAAAGAAGCTATATTTTGCAAGTAAACCTTCAGTAAGGGGAGATGAAGAAACAAATAAATTTACATTACCCGTTATTTATGTTTCTACTAAGGAAAAAATGGGAGTAAATACTCTGGAAGAAACTTTAAAAGACCTATTTTTTGAAGGAAATCTTGCATTTAATGATGAGATTTATATTACAAATATACGACATAAGACTGCGCTTCAGGACACATTTTCCTCATTAGGTCGGGTGAGGGACAGTATTGAGTCCGGTATGCCGGAGGATTTTTATTCTATTGATTTATTGGATGCTTATGAGTCTCTTGGTTGTATCATAGGGGAAAAAATCGGGGAGGATTTGGTAAATGAGATATTCAGTAAATTTTGTATGGGAAAATAAATAGAAGAGAGGGGAGGATTTGGTAAATGAAACACTCAGCAAATTCTGTGTGGATAAATGAGGATGAATATGATGTGGTTGTGATAGGCGCTGGACATGCGGGATGTGAGGCGGCTCTTGCTTGTGCCAGGCTTGGCTTCCGTACGATTGTATTTACTGTCAGTGTGGACAGTATTGCTCTTATGCCCTGTAATCCAAATATAGGGGGGAGTTCAAAGGGGCATCTTGTGAGAGAGGTAGATGCTCTTGGCGGAGAGATGGGGAAGGTAATTGACAGAACTTTTATTCAGTCGAAGATGCTTAATAAGTCGAAGGGGCCAGCAGTTCATTCACTTCGGGCACAGGCAGATAAGGCGAATTACAGCCGTACCATGCGTCAGGTGTTGGAGAGTCAAAAGAATCTGGAAATTAAGCAGATGGAAGTCGTAAAAATTATGACTGAGGAAGGCAGAGTCACAGGGGTACAGACTTTTTCAGGAACAATATATCCTTGTAAGGCGGTCATTTTATGTACAGGAACTTATCTTCGGGCGCGCTGTATCTATGGGGAGGTAAGTAGTAATACTGGACCTAATGGACTTCAGGCGGCAAATTATCTTACGGAATCTCTCAAAGAACTGGGGATTGAGATGTATCGTTTTAAGACAGGAACTCCGGCCAGAATTGATAAGAATACGGTTGATTTTAGTAAGATGGAGGAACAGCTTGGAGATGAGAGGGTGGTTCCGTTTTCATTTACCACCAATCCAGAGGATGTACAGATTGACCAGGTGTCCTGCTGGCTGACTTATACGAATCAGAATACTCATGATATTATAAGGAAGAATCTGGACCGTTCGCCACTATTTTCTGGGATGATAGAAGGAACGGGGCCAAGATATTGTCCGTCTATTGAGGATAAGGTAGTAAAATTTGCTGATAAGGAAAGACATCAGGTTTTTATTGAGCCAGAGGGATTGGAAACCAATGAGATGTATATTGGAGGTATGTCAAGTTCTCTTCCAGAGGATGTACAGTATGCCATGTACCGTACAGTACCTGGCCTGGAAAATGTAAGGATTGTGAGAAATGCTTATGCAATCGAGTATGATTGTATTGATGCGAGACAGCTAAAGCCCTCTTTGGAATTTAGAGTGGTCGAGGGTCTGTTCAGCGGCGGTCAATTTAACGGAAGCTCAGGATATGAAGAAGCGGCGGCTCAGGGATTGATGGCGGGGATTAATGCCGCAAGGAAGCTGCAAGGTAAAGAGCCGGTGGTTTTAGACCGCTCTGAGGCATATATTGGTGTACTGATTGACGACCTTGTGACCAAGGAGAGTCATGAGCCTTATCGAATGATGACTTCAAGAGCAGAGTATCGATTATTATTAAGACAGGATAATGCGGATCAGAGATTGACGAAGATTGGGTATGAGATTGGATTGATTTCAAAGGAGAGGTATCAAAAACTCCTAAGAAAGGAAGATTGGATAGAAGCAGAGATTGAGAGATTGAAGCATGCGAATGTGGGAACGTCTAAGAAGGTTCAAGATTTGTTGAAAGACTTTGGAAGTACTCAATTAGTATCGGGGACCTCTCTTGCCGAGTTGATTCGTCGTCCGGAATTGTCTTATCAGGGGCTGGAGGAGATTGATGAGAATAGACCTGAAATTCCGGATGAGTTAAAAGAAGAAGTGATTGAGCAGGTGGATATTTCTATTAAGTATGAGGGGTATATCAGCAGACAGAAGAAGCAGGTTGAACAATTTAAAAAATTAGAGAACAAGAGGATACCAGAAGATATTGATTATGATTCCATAAAAAGTCTTCGGATCGAAGCGGTTCAGAAATTAAAAGAATATCGTCCGGCTTCAGTTGGACAGGCATCACGGATATCGGGGGTGTCGCCGGCGGATATATCGGTATTGTTGGTTTATATGGCGAATTGATACATTTTATAGACGTAAAAACACCGCGCAGATTTTAAATGCTGGCGGTGTTATGTATAAAGTGTCATTTTTACATCCATCTAGTTTCGTTTACGATATAGAATTACAGTTATAAACGGTATTAAAGACCACATCTTTGCTTTTATATAACCAAATTTAAAGAATAGAGGCATTTGTACTCCGGTTATTGCAGAAAAGACTAAAAAAGATAAACTAAATCCAACCAGTGTATCAACTAAACTAAATGTACTATTCCTATATAAAATAAAGAAAAAATTTGAAAAGATAATTGAAAAAAATGATACAAGGTAATTCAGAAACACAAAGATATATCGTCCAAGAACAATATCATTTATACATACAGAAACTGTACTATATAAACGGTCAAGATTGTTTTTTTCTTGTTTTTCAAAAATATTAGATGCCAATATTGTTACAAACCATGCACCTGTAAAGCATAATATAATAATAGACGAGTTCATAAAGGCAAATAGTAAAATGATTGCTGCTAAGGATATATAAGAAAAAAGGTATGATTTCATCGTAAAGAAATCCAGTTTATATATTTTTTTGGAGATTTGGTGTAAGTTCTTGAGGGCGTCCTTTGATTATATGGTATCTTTCCAGCAAGTCATCCATACTACCTGTAAAAACCATATTGCCTTGATTGATCAATGTAACGTAATCGGCAACCTGTTTCAAGTCAGAGGTAATGTGTGTTGAGAATAAAACACTTTTATCCCCAACCTTGATATAATCTTGTAAGATTTCTAATAATTCATCACGAGTAAGAGGATCAAGTCCACTGGTTGGTTCATCAAGTATAACCAGCTTTGCGTTGTGGAAAAAAGCACATGCAAGCATTAACTTTATATGCATACCACGAGACAGCTCTCTGACTTTTTACTTAGAGGCAGGGAAAAAACGTGCTAATATATGGTTAAAAGTGTCATGACACTAGTTGTCGTAAAAGATAGATATTGCCTTCTCCGTATCCTTTACTGTCCAGTTATCTACATAAAATATATTGTCAAAGACAATCCCGATTTCTTGTTTTGTGGATTTTTCATGAATGATATTATCTTTTCCAAAAACAGAAATTTCCCCCTATCTTTTACATACATCTTTTAATTCTAAGCTTTTTTTATTCATGGTCTACCTCCAATAGAAGCTGTAATAAGTTGATAAGTTCCTTGTCAGACATAGAAACTCGTTGGGCTGCCGATATTGCATTATTAAGATTTTCTTCAACCTCTTTAATTAGCTGTTCTCGAATTAGATTAGAGCTGCTTGACATAACAAAAAAGCCTTTGCCTTGTCGGCTTGTGATAAATCCTTCCCCTTCTAATTCGTTATATGCTCGTGTGGTTGTAAGAACGCTTATTTTTAAATCTTTTGCCAGATGTCTAAGGGAGGGAAGCACTTCGTTTTCTGTAAGTTCTCCTGATAGAATCTGTTCTTTTACTTGCTCCTTTATCTGTGCATAAATGGGTAATTCTGAACTATTCGATATTACAATATGCAAATAATCACCTACTATACTGTATATTTTAATATATATACAGTATAGACAGAAATAACAGTATTGTCAATAGATATATATCTGTTGAGGAGGAGGATTTTTATATGGTTTAATTGTATATATAGGATATAACGTAATGCATATCCTTTGGGTTGGTGTACTTCGTCCAATAATGTATGATTTAAAAGTTCTTCAAAAATCATTTCAAGATTGGATGTATATTTAATGCAAATGATTTTTATATGTGTTATGATTGGAAATAACTTGGAAATATGAGTTTTTAACAGTGAGAGATGATAGGTTTTATTTAAAGTTATATTGTAATAAGTGATGATGATTTTTAGATGTATAGTGTGATAATGTTTATTAGTCTGATGAACTTTATTACATATAGTTTTAGTGATGAGTGCAGAAGATTATTTTGAAATTGTATTAGAAATGTTTATGTAATTCTTTTGGTATGGTATAATATGTGGGATATTAATGAAGATGATTTGTATATATTTTGATGGAGGAAGTATGGAAGATAGAAAAAAATTAGTGTATATTATTGGTGTATACCCAAGGGCATACCGTAGAGCATACCCTTCGGGTGGGTGTACTACGTCCAGCAAGGTATATATAAAGAGAATATTATAATATTGAAGTTGGATATTTTTAGGTATACATTAATGGACAAAGTCCACCAGCCCGAAGGGCATGTATTACGGTGTGCCCTTGGGTATACATTGATAGACGAAGTTCACTTTTCTTGTTAGGGGGCTGAATTACTGTATACCATTTGGTTTTATAATAATGAAATAAGATATTATATTTATTTTTGTTGTTAGTTTTTTAGTGGACATATTGTATATGATTATGAGGTTGAAAATGTATAATTTATTAAAGGAAAAGATGCAGGGGATTAAAGTTAGTTTAGATGATGAACAGTTGAAGCAGTTTCATAGATTTTATGAAATGTTGATTGAATGGAATAAAGTAATGAACCTTACAGGTATTACGGAATATGAGGAAATTGTGGAGAAGCATTTTGTTGACAGTCTTTCGATTGTAAAATGTCTTGACATGAGTTGTGTGAATAAGATTATTGATGTGGGAACAGGAGCAGGCTTTCCAGGTATACCTTTGAAGATTACGTTTCCAAATATTGAAGTAGTTTTATTGGATTCATTAAATAAAAGAATACGATTTTTGAATAATGTAATTCATGAGTTAGGACTTATAAATATTTATACAATTCATGGACGAGCAGAGGATTTTGCCAGAAAAGAAGACTATAGGGAACAGTTTGAATTGTGTGTATCCAGGGCTGTTGCTAATCTTTCTACATTATCGGAATATTGTCTGCCATATGTAAAAATAGGAGGAATGTTTGTATCTTATAAATCTGGAAATATTGATGATGAGATGTTAGAGTCTAAAAAAGCGGTTCAGGTGTTGGGAGGAAGGATTGATAAGATTGTGAAATTTCAACTTCCGGATACAGACATTAAGAGATCATTAGTGAAGATAGAAAAAGTGAAAGATACAGGTAAAAAATATCCGCGTAAATCTGGAATTCCTGCAAAGGAACCTATAAGATAAAAAAGGACTATCGGGAAATATATCATTTCCCGATAGTCCTTTTAAAATTCGTCTTCTAAAAAGATTCTGACTTTATCCATAAATTCATAGGGTTTTTCTAATTGTGGAAGTTGTTTTGTTTCATTTATTTTTTCTATTTCTATAGATGGTAAGATGGAATGGTATTCATCTGTAGTTTCTATAATATTTTCTTTTTCGCTTCCTATAATAAAGTAAATACTATTTGTTATTGTTTTTAGACAATGTTTTAGATTAATTGTAGTATAGTGCCCGTAGAGACTTGCAAATAAATATTTGGAACCAGCTTCCATGTGAGCAGTTTCATAATAAGTGCTAAGTAAATCATGCTCAATAAGATTTGAGTCATAAAAATAATGTTCATTAAAAATCTTGCCTGTATTGATTCTTCCGGTAAGTAAATTATATATAAAGGTACCAATAACAGGAAGCTGTAGTATGTTAATAAATAATTTGCTGCGTTTATCAGGAATTTTTGCTAGTTTATCAATATCTGGTGGATTGACAAGTATTAATTTACGGATAGCTAAATTATTATTATGGCAGGCTGCGATTGCAAATGCACCTGATTCACCTGTTGCAAGAATGTCGGTTTCTTCTCCGATGACTTGTTTGATAAAATCATTAATTAATTGTACATATAGGTAATTGGTATATGTAATATTGGGTTTATCGGATCTTCCGCATCCTAAAAGGTCAACCCGATAAACGGTATTTGTTTTGGAAAGATCTTTTAGAACTTTATTCCATTCATGACCAGAGCTGTAAGTATCTAAATCATGAAGTAAAAGAAGGGGATGGCCTATGCCTATTTTTTTGTAATAAATTTTTCCAAATTTCCAATTATAATATGAACCGGAGGTATTGGATAATAGGTTATCCATAGTTGCTAAAAAGTAAATGAGTTTATTGATTATATGAATTATAAAAGTTGCAAAACTTGCTAATGCGGTAATACTTATAAGTTTCTTTTTCCAATTCATTTATATACTTCCTTTCATATGATTAAAAAGAATTTTGGATTCTTATTCAATAATTTTGTTTCACAAAGTTTATTTGTGTATTAGGACATAAATTGAGGTGTAAATCTTATGTATTGAATATGAATAAAGTAAATGTTTCACGTGAAACATTTACTTTATTCTAAACAAGAGAAAAGTATATTTCACATGAATAGGTGGAGATTATTCTCTA
>ERZ808028.672-NODE-672-length-25669-cov-6.710144_pt1 | contig 25669 bp, 32 predicted proteins | sample MGYA00380184_ERZ808028 | MGnify/ENA primary metagenome ERZ808028 (study PRJEB31490, sample SAMN06133397) | mouse gut metagenome | isolation source: J8_1 | host: mice | place: China: Chengdu | collected 2015-05 ...
GGGGTCTGCTCCCGCTGCGCCCATGCTCACCCGCTCCCCGATAGCCCGCCAATGTGCGGCGGGAGTGAGTATTCTGCTGGCGGTCAGTTCCTCCGCAATTCTGGCAAGGGTCTTTCCTTCAATCACGCCTTGAAAGATACGCTTCACAACGGGGGCGGCTTCCTCGTCTAAAATCCATTTCTGACGGTCGTCCGGGTCATGCAGATAGCCATAGGGAAGTGCGCCGGTAACGTGCTTTCCCGCCGCCGTCCTCGCGCCGAATATCGCCCGTATTTTGCGGCTGGTATCTCTGGCGTGCCACTCCGCAAAGATGTTTCGGAACGGCATAAAATCGTCCTCGCCTTTGGCTGTGTCGATGCCCTCGGCAACGGCAATCAGTCTTACGCCCTGCTCCCGTAACTGCTCCAAAAACAGCCCCACGCGCAAGTGGTCGCGCCCTAACCGGCTCATGTCCTTAATCAAGATTTGCCCCACGTTGCCGCGCTCAATGTCCTCCATTATTTGCAAAAATCCGGGCCTGTCCCAACGTGTGCCGCTCCATCCATCGTCTGTGCGGTGGATGAAGTTAGTGAAGCCGTTCCGGGTCGCGTATTCCTCCAAATATTCTTTCTGATGTTCGATGGATAGAGATTCATTTTCGCGCCCGTCCTCGTGGCTCAGTCTTTCGTAAAGGATAGTCAGCTTATCGTTATTCATGGTTTCCTCTTTCCGGCTGTCCGGCGCGTCTGCGGCTCTCGGTTTTTGCTGTGACATTGTAAGGTCGGTCGGGATAGTTTTCACTGTTTCACCGCGTCCTTTTCAATCAGGCGTATCAGCTTATCGTCTATTGTTTCCCGGCTCGTCCTGCTGAAATGTACACTCACCTTGTAGGTAGTGGAGCCAATCCGTTTTGTGAGGTGCAGCGGCTTGTTGACATGTTTAACCGCCCTGTCTGCTGTTAATGTCGGCATGGGATTAGCCCCCTTTCCTTATTCTGTTGTTGGTGGTATACTGCCCTTAAAACCTCCCCTGCGCGTCTTTTCCCGCGCCCTTGTGCCGCCTGTGGCCTGACTGCCTGTTTTATTCGGAGTATTCCCGTTCCTTTACGATACACTCCTTTTGGATTTTTAAGGGCCTTTCTGTCCACCATGATGAGGTTATTGGAGAGAGCGTTCAGCCCGTAGTAAAGGGCCTCCTTCCCACTTTGGAAAAGCTCCTGAGTGGTGAAGGGCACAAAAATAGCGGTACTGCTGGTGGTGAGGCTGCGCTGTATCTCAATCTGATTCACTCCCAGAGGCAGGGAGGACATCAGGCCCTCCTCCTGCTGGAAGTCCAGCCGGACCAGCTGGCAGTTGTGCTTCTGCGCGATGCTGGAAGCCTGGAACACGTTGTTGTCCAGCTGACGCTGGCTGTCCGCCGTGTTCACCACCAGAAAGGTGACGAGGAACATCCGCTCATTCCGGCTCTGGAGGTCCTGCAAGAGCTTCTTGGCCTCGTTGCCGTAAGTAGCGAGGTCGCTGGGAATTATATCGTAGAGTAGGAAAGGGCCGCCTTACCGCATTACTGTGGCAGGTTTGCCCAGACCCCTCCCAGAACCGGACTTACACCTCTCGATGTATCCGGCTCGCCATCATTGTTTCAAACTATGGAAATTCAAGGGTGATGGATTTTATAATGACAGTCTTTGCATACGGCTAAAGTTTTCCGCCTCTTAGCTATCATTACAATTTCCCACTGCTGTTTTCCTTTGAGGTTCTTCACTTTGTTTACATGGTGCATAGCAAGGGAAGTATTCGTTTTTCCGCATAACTCGCAGACGCCCGCAGCCAATCTTTTTTCAAGAGTAGTCATGGTCCCTGCGTGTCTGATTGCGTACTCAACAATTACGTCATTGAATTTATCATTGTCTTTACAGTCCATGTATTCCGCAAAAGTTCGGTATTTCTGCTGCCCCTTAGCAGTGTTGTACGGGATGCTCCAGCCGCCGTTGCCAGTGCGGAATTTATCTCTGATTTTTTTGCTGGTGCTTTTATGTTTGCCCGCAAGGGTTTTCAGACAGCTATACTCCATAAGATAAGCGAAATAATTCAAACTTGTGAAGTTGCTGGCAATACTGTAGTAATTGCAAATACCTCGGAGCTCGGAGTTGTACGTATCTATGATTTCTAAATTCGTACATCGGTAAAGATACTTTCTTGCTATGTGTTCGATGTTACCGTCATGCGTTTGCTTAATGATCGCTTTGTCGAATAAGAACGGCATGATTTTATCCGCGAACGGTACATTCAGTTCCACAGTATAATTCAATGTGCGCTTTAAGCATCTGTCGGTGGGCTTTACTTTACCGTCCCGTCTTACCCGAACATCGTAACCCAGGAACCTTGCGTATTGGTTGCTATGCGTTATCAGCGTTTTTTCTTCGGACAATTCCATTTTCAAGCGTCCACTGATAAAGTTTGAAAACTGCCGCTTTATCTGTTCACAGTCCGATTTGTCGCCCTTAACTCCAATGATAAAGTCATCTGCATAGCGGATATATTTCATCACTTTGTCCGTTTTGGAGGAGCAGGGAACTTTGCGCAGCTCGGATTTTAGGGATTTCACTCTTTTCAAGAGTTCGACTTTTTTCTGCCCCGCCGCCGTTTTCAGCAATTTTTGCGCATAGTCCTTTTTGCACTGAATTTTGGCATATTCGGGAGTACGAACCCTATCTCTAGGCTTGTAAAACGCCTCTGCAACCTTTTCCGCAAACTTGTCAAGCTCATTCAGGTATATATTGGAGAGCAGCGGCGATATGATGCCGCCTTGGGGACAGCCAGAGTATGTAGTATGATACTTCCAATCCTCCATATATCCCGCTTTAAGAAACTTCCAAATGAGCTTGATTAGCCGCGCATCCTTGATTTTGGAGTTGATAATACCAACGAGTACCTTGTGGTCGATATTGTCAAAGCACCCCTTAATGTCGCCTTCTATGAACCATGATACGCCCGTAAATTCCTTCTTCAGAGACTTCAGGGCCGTGTGGCAATCTCTGTGAGGGCGAAAACCATGTGAAAAATCTGAGAATGTCGGTTCATAGACTGCTTCCAATATCATTCTCAACACTTCCTGAACGAGCTTATCCGTAAAGGATGGAAGTCCGAGAGGACGTTTTTTTGTGCTGCTGCGCTTCTTCGGAATATATTCGCGGCGCACAGGCTTAGGCATATAGGTTTCATCAGCCAAAGATTGTATGATTCTGTTGATTTTTTCTTCGCTGAACCCATCCGCTGTGTCATCGTCCACGCCTTTTGTTGCCGCTCCTTTATTCCTGTAAAGTTTGTTGTACGCAAGATAGTACAGGTCAGGTCTTAGTATATAGCGGTATAGTCTTGTGAAGATTTCCTCTTTGTTTTTCCTTGAGTTTCGCATAATTCTATCTAAAATCGCTGTCGTTGGCTGCATTGAGGCATTCCTCCCTAATCGCACTTTTGATTTTAGAACCAATGACTGTTCTCCTTTTCCCGTTCTCCCGCGTACTTGGTCGCCCTTTCAGCGGTAATCGAACCAGCAGCACACGAAGTCTGCCTGTGTGTTGAACCATTACAGCAACACCTTGGATACTATGAGAACTCCGTTGCCTTATTGGATATTCAGCGTCATCTCCCTTACCCTCGCGGGCTTGAAATTTATCACCTTGCGGCATTTCGCATAGTCTTTTCAGACGTTCCAACTTAGGCAATCTCCAGTTAGTGTAATAAGTAGGCAAATGCGGATTGTCTGATATGCTTTCGTTTCGTTAAACCAGTTCTCTGGCTTGTCTTATGAATTTGTTGATAACCCATTATACGACATGGATATGTAATGTTATTCATACCGGAGGTTGATACTGCCATTATAAGACAGGTACATACACATTCCTCCGCCCGGGCTAAACGGGAACTTGAAACTCGCTTTATACATTCTATAGGTTTATCCTCATATCCGCTTAACGTTGCAGTTCAGTCGTGCCCTTGTGTATAGGACAACTTGCCGCTTCCCTGCCATGCTGTGGTCCCGTGTCAGCTTTCGCCTTTCGGTCAGGCAGGTCGTTTCCCGCGTTATCTTACGGGGTTGTGCCTTAGTCAACTTCTTACTGCACCCTATCTGGACGCAACATATCGTATCCTGCTCTGACCGCCTTTTTCTGTTCTTCAATCTTAGCCCGGTCCAGGTCGGTGATTTTCCGCTTGACCGTCTTGATGGCGCTGACCTGATCGACGGACTGGATGTGCAGATTGACGATTTGGCTGCTCTCCATATCCAGGAAATCCGCCAGCATCCGGTCGTTCAGCTCCGGGGCCATGATCTGGACGAAGGAGGCCGCGCCGAACTTCTTCCCCATGCGGAACATGCGCCCGTTTCTAAACTCGAAGGAGCTGGGGGTGATGAAGTCCTTGGTGGACAGCCCGGAGGGGACCAGCCAGTCCCAGGAGAAACGGAAGGTCTCCTGGCCGTCCATGTGGAAGATGGCGTGGAACAGGCGCAGACGCTCCGCGCCGCTCATGGGGGCGGCGGTAACGCCCAGCCGCTTGAAGTTGTTGAGGATGTCGGTTTCAATGCGCTCCAGCCGGGGCTTGGCGGTTCGGATGTTCTCACCGTCGATGCCGAACGTGAGATACTTGGTTTTGGCGAGGCCGTTGTTACCCTTGGACAGCTGGTTTTGCAGCATATCCGAGTATTCCTGCCGCACATCGTCAAAGCCGTCCTTTTGCAAGGGAATGACGATATTCCGGGAAAAGCCGTCCTGGGAGGCGGACAGGTTCAGAAAGGACAGCTGGAAGCGGATGGAGCTGTCAAAGTAGTTGAGGAAGTCGGACCAGCCCTCGAAAATGGCGGTCTTGTCCTCGTTCTGGCTTAATTGGTAGTTGATGTCCTGGAATTGAACGGTCTTGGTGTAGAACGTGTCGGTGACGCGGCAGATGCCGTCCGGGAACATCCGCTGATAGGGGATGCTGTCCTGGGCGGACAGCTCCTTTTTATCCGTCCCCTTCGCCTTGGCGATGGCGGCTTCGATCTGCTTTTTCTCCTCGCGGGTGAGCTTCCGCTTTCGGGTAGACAATGTGACGCACCTCCCTGTCTAATTGGTCCTGCCGTTCCAAAACGGCGTAAAAGTTGCGGGTCCGGTAGGGCCGCTGGCGGGGCCGGAGGACGGACACGCGGATGATATTTCCCACGATCTTCTCCAGCGGCTGGCCGTTCTTCTCGTACACACCCAGCATGAAGAACGGGAGCATGACCAGAATCATGCACAGCGCCGCTGTGCTGTTTCCCAGGGGGCCTTTGAGCAAAAAGAAAAGCGGAACGCTGACCAGCGCCCCGCCGCTGAAGCAGACCAGCTGCCTCCTGGTGAGATTGAACATGACTTTCGTTTTTACTTTCGTCAGGTCCTTCGGTACGGGTACATAGGCCATCAGGGGGCCTCCTTTCGTTTTAGTGGGCGGAGAACACACTTTTGGCGAGGCTTCCGGTCTTGAACAGCGTAAAGCACAGCAGCACCGTATAACCCATGCACGTCCAGATTGCCGCGCTGATGTTGCCGCTGGTGGCGATGCTCTGCACCAGCACCGCGTAGATGCCCACGCAGATCATAATGAGAAACGCCTGGAAACCCAGGGCAAACAGCGACTTCAAGTAGTTTTGGCCCATGCCGCCGAACTCCTTGCCCATCATTGCCGCCATGGGAATGGGGGCCACGCTGGTGACTAAATACACCTCTATCATGCGCCCGTAGGTGATGATGAAAATGCAGATGGTCAGCGCCCACATGGTAATGCCCACGAACATGGACTGAAACCACAGGCCGAACAGCGGCCCCAAGTCCATGGCCTCCAGCTGGGCCTCCATGTCCGGGAGGACCGCCGCCATGTCGATGCTGGTGTTGCCGATGATGACCCCGGACACCTGATTGACTGCGCTCTGCGCCACGTCGAACACGCCCATAACGATATTCCAGGTGTTGGTGACAATGAGAATGGCACAGGCGGTCTTGAAAATCCACTTGAAGAAAACCGCCGATTCGATGTCGTGGTGGTTGTTCTTGTCCATGAGTATCTGCACCAGCTCCAGCGTCATGACAAAGGCGAGGATGGCCCCCGCGATAGGGAGAATGACGGTGTTGGACAGATTCTGCACCATGCTGAAAATGCCGCCGTTCCAGCCCTGGGGGGTCGCGCCCACCTGGGCGGCGATGTCTCCCACCTTTTCATTCACGCTGTCAAACATCCCGGAGAGATTCCCGATGATGCCGCTGACCAGCAGCTCTTTGAGCCATTCCGTGATTGCGTCGAGTACGAAATCCATAGGGGCTTACCCTCCTTTCGAGGCCCCTCCCGCCAGGGGGCGGGAGGGGCTGGGGATTGGGGCTGCGGCCAGAAATCAGCCGAACAGCCCGGACAGCAGGGGAATCAGCGTCAGGCCGATCAGAGCCACACCGCCCCCCGCCATGAGCTGCTTCATCCGTTTTGTTCACATTGGGTTGCTGCTCCAATGCGGTTCCACCCGTCCGGGGGAACTCCCCATGCTTTCACATGGGCGCAGACTATATCTTCACCCGCTCTATGCGGGGCAGACCGCTTCGGGCCGCTTGGCCCTACTCCCGCAAGGGATAGTCGTTGGACGTTCCTCTGTTCGAGGCTTCGCTGCTGATTGCCCATTGTTCCGGCGTTTAGGCTCGCGCCATGCGCCATCCATGCGTTTTTTTCTGCTTTCGCCGCCGTCACACCTGGATTTATTTCAATCCTATGTTGTGGCACACATGGCTTTAGGGGGTCCCAGCAATTCAATCTGTTGCCGTATGGACTTTCACCATACGCTTCACGGCGATTGCTCGTCCGTGGAGGGCTTCCGTTACCCCTGGGACTTGGCTCCGGGGTTGTCATTGCCATAACCTTCCAGAAGGTTGATAACGCCCCACACACCGAGGCCAGCGCCGAGAGCGATCACGAGGGTCTCCAGAACATCAACAGCAGAGTTAAAGAAATCCATATAGTACCTCCGAAAAATATTGATAGATTTTTGAAGGCACGTTTCCCCTGGTTCCTCACGAAACCGATTGGCCCCGCTTACTCGGAGCCTGGGTCCTCCTCCGATACATCTACCTCAAACACGTTGTAGACCTCATTGGGTCTGGGTTTGAGCCGGGTGGACAGAAAACGCGCTATGTCAAAGGCGTTTTTCTTGTCATGGTCGGCAAGGTATTTGTATAGGGGATGCTGGGTTATATCGAATTTATCCGAGAGGAACGGCCTCACGCCCCGCAGTTGCAGGATGCACTTGCCGCCGTCCATCACGGCCAATTCGTCCACGTCCATGAGCGCCTTGCCCAGCTTCTGATAATTCAGAGAGTGGGACAGCTCACGGCCCCGGCTTTCGCCGGTATTGTAGGTGTCGATGGTCTCCTTGCCCAGCTGGGCCGACAGCTCCTTCAAGGTGGTCGGTTCCTTGCCGCCCAGGAAGATGGAGCAGTCGCAGTTGCCAACAATGGTGTCGGCGTTGTCCTTGTAAATGGCTTTCAGCTGGCTTTGGGCCTGCAAAATCAGGCAGGCGGAAATTTCCCGGCTACGGATGGTAGCCATGAGCTTTTCCAGCTTTGGTATCTGCCCGATGTTGGCGCACTCGTCAATGAGGCAGCGCACATGGACCGGGAGCCGTCCGCCGTACACATCATCGGCCTTTTCGCACATGCAGATTGAACAGCTGGGTGTAAACCATGCTGATTAGGAAGTTAAAGCTGTCGTCTGTGTCGCTCATGATGAGAAAGAGCGCCGTTTTCCGGTCTCCAATGGTGTCCAGCTCCAGCTCGTCATAGGCGGTGACTTCCCGCAGCTCCGCAATGTCGAACACCGCCAGCCGCGCACCGCAGCTCACAAGAATCGACTTCGCGGTTTTGCCAGCCGCCAACCGATATTTAGCATATTGGCGGACGGCAAAGTGGTTGGGGTCCCGTTCCGCCAGCTCGTCAAACAATCAGGTCCACGGGGTTCTTAAATTCCTCATCGTCCTCCCGGACCTCCATCGCGTTGATGAACTCAACGAGAGTGGAGAAATTCTGTTCCTCCTTCGGGGCCTCGTAGTAGATGTAGCCGATCAGGGCGGTGTAAAGAAGCGTTTCAGCTTTGACCCAGAAATCGTCACCGCCCTTGCCCTCCCCCTTGGTGTTGGCAATCAGGGTCGTTACCAGCTTCAAAATGTCCTTTTCGCTGTGCAGATAGGCAAACGGATTGTAGTGCATGGACTTTTTGAAATTGATAGAATTTAGAATCTTGATTCTATACCCCTTGCGCTGGAGCAATTTTCCGGTGTCGATTACGATGTCCCCTTTCGGGTCAGTGACCACGAACGAAACTGGATAAGAATTTGACGTACATTGCATGAGGTTGGGCTTCAAAAAAACCTCGTCTTGCCGCTGTCGGAGCCGCCAATCACCAGCACATTCTTGTTCCGGGCGGTCTTGGGGTCCTTGGGGCGGCTGTTCATGGTGAGCCGCTCCGTCTGCGTCAGGATGATGTTGTCCTCGAATTTCGGGGCGATATAAGGGGCGATGTCTTGGGAACTGCCCCAACGTGCGGTCCCGTACTCCATGCCGTGGCGGTATTTCTTGGCGTTCTTACCCTTCATGTAGACCGCCAGCCGGAGGGCCGCGCCGCACAGCAGCCCCACCACCAGATCGGCGGGGTGGAAGCTGGGCAGGGCGGACTGGAACGCGGCGGCAAAGCCGTCCATGATGTGCAGCAGCTTTTCGGAAGCGTCCGCCCCCGCCGCCAGCCGCCACGCCTGCCCCAGCTTGGAGGCATACAGGCCGAGGAACACATAGGGCAGATTCAGCAGCACCAGCTTTTTCACGTTGATCTGCTTCACCGTTCCAGCTCCCTCCGTTTCTCCCGGTTGACAACGGTATTCTTCACCAGCTCCTTAAAGTGGGCCAGCCGTTGCAGCACCGAGGGCCGGGAAGCCTTCTTGACCTTCTTCCCGACGTACTCATTGAACGCGGAGGTCAGTGCGTCTGCGTCCCGGCTTTTGAAGAACACCAGAAACTTGGGAGGATCGCTGCTCCGGTCCCGCTTGATGGCGTAGTCTACGCCATATTTCCGGGCAATACGGTCAAACTGCCGGATGGAGGGGTCGGTCAGCTCAATGTTGGACACGCCCTGATTCTGCCCGATCAGCTGCTTCACCGTCTGCCTGCCGTGGGGAACCACAGGGGTGTCCCGCTTCTGCTGCTTCTGGCGCTTGACCTCCTTCCGGTGGGCCATGTACTTGGCGATAGCCGCTTTGAACATCCGCCCGGTGAACTTGCTGCCGTTGACCATCAGCGTCAGCGTTCTGTTCTCCACTTCCTCCTGCATGGGCCGTCACCTCCCCTGGAGCTTGACGGCGAGGATGCCGTCCAGGGTGGTGGCGGTGATCCGCAGGCGCTGGGCGGTGGCGATGTCATTTTTCACCGTCTCGTCCACGGTCCGCCCGCAGACCACCAGGACGCGGGAGCGCCGGAGATAGTCCCGCGCCATGTCGATGCCGTCCTTATGCTCCTGGGGGACCGCATCCTGGAGGAAACGGGCGGTGAGCAGGACGGGGCAGATGGGGGAATAGCCAGCCTCATACACCTGACGGCAGTATCGGGCGGCGGTCTCGGCGTTTTCGTACTCGTTGCCGCTCCAGGCGGCGGTGATGTAAGCAAGGGGTCGCTTCATGGAAAGCTCCTTTCTCCCGTGTCCGGGTAAAGAAAAAAGCGGCTATCTGCCGCCGTAGAGGTCGTGGTTGACCAGCATCGTGTAGTGGTTGTCCGTAGTGGCAGGCGCGTTGAACAGCGCCGCCAGCAAATAGGCCCTGGTGTTCCAGACGCGGGTGGTGTTCTCCCGGATGCCGTCCAGAACCTTCTCAATGTGGCTGCTGTTGATAAGCTCAAACCGCTGTTGAACAAAGGCGGTGGGGTACTCCGCATCCCGCCCGATCTTCATGGTGGGCGCTCTGCTCAGAGCGACCTCCAGCATGATCTCCACCAGCTCATTGAGCTGCTCACGGTTGGCGCTGTCGGCAATCAGGTCATATTCGATCTGATCCCGAATCTCATCCCGCTTCTCATACACTTCCGTCATTCCTTCCGCCGCAGGCGCGGACACAGGCCCCGGAGGGGGCTGGGGACGGAATGAATGAGTATTTGCTTGATGAGTATTTTGTTTTTTACGGGGATTAGTTTTCTTAGTATTTAATTGCGCCGGGTTTTCCGTATCCGGCACATCCGCGTCCGGGGAAACCGCGTCCGGCTTTACCATATCCGGGAAACCCGTACACGGTGAAGCCGTATCCGGTGAATCCGTGTGCGGTGAGGGCGCATCCAGGCCGGAGGGGTCCGGGGGCGGCGTTTGGGGCTTCTCATAGATGGTGTACTCCACGCTGCCCACGCGCCCATGCTCTCCCCGCAGCTGGCGGCGAACCACATAGCCCGCCTTTTCCAGCTCCTTCAAGGTGTTCCCGATGGCCTCCACGCCCTCTTTGCAGATGGCGGCGAGGCCACGGGTGGAATAGTTCCAGTTGTCCGGGAGGGACAGCATGATTGCCAGCAGCCCCTTTGCTTTCAGAGACAGGCCGGGGTCCTTCAAGTGATGGTTCGACATCACTGTGTAATCCCGCGTCCGTTCTACACGATAAACGGCCATTCTTCACTCACTTCCTCAGTAGATTTTGACTTATGCGGTGTCCTCCGCGTCCTCGCGGGCAAAGCGTTCCTCCAGCCTTGCCACACTCCAATTCTGCTTGAACTGCCCCAGGGGGCCGGGGCCGAACATAGCCCGCGCCCGGTTGTCCATGTCCAGCAGCCGCGCCCATAGCTCCGGGTGGTGATGGCGGAGCTTCCGCAGCTCGTCTATGCGTTGGAGCGGACAGCACCAGCACGAGGCGCGGTGGTATATCTCATACAGCCCGCCCCAATCGCAGCCCCGGTTGTAGCAGATTTGCAGGGCCTGGGCCTCGGTGATGCCCCACTCCACCAAGGGATAGCGGTTATGCTCATCCGATTTGCAGCGATGGGCTTCATCGGCGGCGATGCCGATATGGTGCAGGGCATTTTTCTCCTTTTTCAGCCGGTTGACTTCTTTTGTGATGAGATGGGTTTTCAGTTGTCCGGTACACCAGCGCACTTTCATTCCAGGCCAGCCATAGCCAGTCAGAGGCTGACCCATAGCAATACGGCGCTCTATGGCCCGCTTCTGTTGCTGGGGAACATCGAACATCAGCCACTCAAAGCCGTGGGGATGCCGCAGGGTGGTGATGTGGATGCCGCGCTCCTGATAAAGAAAATCGTCCAGTTTGGCGATATGGGCCTCCATCTCCGGGAACTCCATGCCGGTGTCCGCGTAGAGTACGCAGTCAATGGGCAGGCCCTTCTCGATCATCAGCAGCAATAGACACGAGCTGTCTTTTCCTCCTGAAAGGGAGACCGCCGAAAAGGTTTCGTTACTGTTTACAGCTCCCATGCCGGGAGAACTGCCTTTTTTCGCTCCTTTCCCGCCGTTTACAGCTCGTAAACGGGAATCTCATTCTCATGGACGGGCCAGCACAGCTTGTCCAGCCGGTCCGTCAGTTCCTCCAGGTCCAGGCACATACCGCTGGCCCACGGGTCGCCCAGGTCCTCCCGGTACTCCGCCACATACGCGCCGCCCTCGCAGACCACGGACACGCTGGCGACGGCGGTGACGGTCATATCCTCCAGCAGCCACAGCTCCACGCTGCGGGTGGTCAGGACGGCCTCGGCGGTACTCTGGTCGAAATCGTCATACAGCAGCGTGGCCCGCTGGCCGAACAGCTCCGCGCCCCGGTAGTTGAAGGACTTGGGCTGATTGCCCTGGGTGGCGAAGGCAAAGACGGTCTCGGCGTGATGCCGGACGGCCTGGAGCAGAGCATGGAAGTCGATGCCGTCCAGAAGCTCCTCCACCTCGTCGGCGGACAGGCCGCTGTGTTCTCCGATGCCGGAGCGGTACAGCCCGCGAATGGCATACTCCAAGGAATCCATAGAATACATAGCGATTACCTCCTATCAGTTTTTACGCCGTTTTTTCGGCTTGTCAGGCAGGATGTGGCCCTCAATGATGCTGGCGTGTTTTCGGATTTGGATGCTGCCCTGCCGCGCATGGGCAAGGGCCTCCCCGTAACCGTCCTCGGTGAGAAAGCGCCGGACGTACTCCCCCGGCTTCCCCATGGGACAGTCAGCCAGCACCAGAAACTCGATCATGTGGCGGGTGCTGTCCCGGAACCGTTCCACCGCCAGCAGGTCATGCCCGGTGATGGGCAGATGGAGGGGCTTCATTTCCGGCTCCTTTCCTTAATCTCCAGCACAGCGGGGCCGTACCGGGCCACCAGAAGGGCATTGACGATCAGGCTGAACGCCAGGGTGTCCACCACTTCGTTGTTGGCGAGGTCGGCCAGGGCCACGCCGGACCCCTCCGCGTAGATGTCCCGCGCCGCAGAGAACAGAGTGTAACAATGGGGGGAGATGTCTTTCAGCGTCCCATAGTCGAACTCAATGCCGTGCCTGCAAAAGCAGTTGGCGGACCGGAGAAAGAGGTCATCGTTGGCGGTGAGCAGATACATGGCGGCAAAGTAGGCCGGGGTGTCCCGCTTCCGGTGGAAGCCCTCCCGCGCTTTCAGCCGCTCCATGCGGCCCTGATGGGCGGTGGAGAGGAATAAGGACCCGGTGAAGCGCCGGATGGCCGTGTGCAGGCGTGCGTCCAGATGGGCGCTGCGGGGGAAGGTTTCCATGACGGCTTCCTCATACCCCACCACTCCGGCCTCGATCCGCTCCGCCAGCCAGGGACAGCCCTGGGCGGTGCAGCCCTTTTTCTTACCGGCGTACTTGGTGCAGAGGCGGCAGTCCACATGCTCCGGCTTGTATTGGAATGTGTTGATATACAACGTGTGTCTCCTTTCCAGGACACGAAAAAACCGGGCAGAGAGATTCCCTGTCCGGTGTGCCTGTCCCGTATTTGATTAGCGTTCCTGACTGCGCTGGCGCTTCTTCTGCCACGCCTCCAACAGTTTGATGATGGTTTCCTCCATCTTCCGGGGCGTGTAGGAGCGGGGGAAGTATTTGCGGAGGGTATCGCCAGTCAGCACGATTTTATCAACCTCCGGCTTCTTCTCCGCCGACATGATGGAGAGCATGGTGTCCTCGTTCAGCTCCCCGGACTGGCTTAACTTCTTCATGCGCTGGGCCTGAGAGACGGAGGGGGTGGCCTGTTCGCTTTCGATGGTCTCCACCAGAAGCGCCTGTTCCTCCGGCTTCAAGGCGGCGATCTGATAGGCCGGGGTCACAGCTATTTTCTTATCATCCACCATCTGCTGAAGCTCCGGGACCAGCTGGGTCAGAGAAATGTAGTTGCGGACGGTATCGCCGCTCATACCCATCGCCGCGCCGATTTCATCATCACTTCGGAAATTCGCCGAATAATTCGGCGAATTATTTTCGGCCTCTTTGGTGCGCCTCCCAGCGCGGCGTTTGATGGCCTCCAGCTTCATCTTGTACGCCTGCGCCCTCTCGCTGGGCAGGATGTCCTCCCGCTGGATATTGCTGTCCACCATCAGAATGGTGGCGGTGTCATCGTCCAGATTACGGACCAGGGCAGGCAGCGCGGCCCGCCCTGCCAGCTCACAGGCACGTTTACGGCGGTGGCCTGCCACGATCTCATAGCCGCCCTTCTCACGGGGCCGGACAATGGCCGGGGTCAGTACACCATACTCTTTCACGCTCTCCGTGGTCTCCTTCATGGCTTCATCATCCCTCACTTTGAACGGGTGGTTAGGAAATGGGTGCAGCTCCGCCAGAGGGATGGGGACAACCATCTCGCCCTGGGACGGGGGTGTGGGGGCGGGGGCCTCCTTCACCTTGGGCGGTCTGCCCCGCCGCTTGGGAGGGGATGTGTTGGGGCTGTTCAAAATTTCTCACCTCCTGAGAATGAAAAAAACGGGCATCTTCCGATGTCCGTTTTCCTGTCTTGTATGAAGTTTTGGGCTGATATAGGGTGCAAGTTTGTTGACTGGTCACATCACGACAGCCCACGCTTGCCTTATCCTTGACGCTCCAAAATCCTATATCTTCCCTTGATTTTTCCCTTGCCAGCTCCCGTGAAGCCCTTAAAAGGGGGTGGGGCCGGATAAAAGGGAATGAGTTGTTGACTTGCTTAAATCCCAGTGTTTTCAGGCGTTTCCGGGGATTTAATAACATCCTATAAAAGCTCCTGACGGCTGACAATTTCGTTGGGTTCAAATTGCAATTTCTTATTCTTTGTGTGCTGATAAAATACCTTTCCATTATTTAAGTCAATATCTCTAAATCTTATATCTACAAGTGTTCCTAATCTTGCGCCTGTTCCTATCACAAAACAACAAACGGCCCACATTCTCCACTCTGTAAACGGAGCTTTCCTTTCCGGCTTTTTCAATAGGGCTTTTACTTCCTCTACTGTGTAATCTTTCGGCATTTCTTCTTTTACTTTAGTTAGTGTTATTCTAAACGGCCTAACATAATTTCTATCATCTTCCATACACCAATACAGAAACGCCCTAATATTACTAATGTGGTGATTTACTGTTGTAGGCCTTAATTCTTCTATACTAGTCATACATACTTTCCATTCTGTAATCAGTTCACTACCTATATCGTATGTATTTTCTACACTTTCTTCAAAAAATGCTAGAAACTTATTAAAAGTTATCCTATATGAGCTTAATGTTTCTTCTACTAGTCCATTTGCCGCCTTTTCATATATAAACTGTTCAAAAGCCGCTTTTGTCTTAATGTTCTTATCTTCAATATCTGACCGCCTTACTACTTTCCTTGGTGCTGGCATAGAAAAACCCCCTAAGTTTTTTAATCAAGCTAGTTTAATGGGCTGATTGTATCATGTGTATTTTCAAAAATCAAGAGAAAATAAAGCAAGATAATATTTTCTATATAATGACGAAAAGCCTTGATATTTCAAGGCTTTTAAGTCAATCTAGCTTTATTTTTTTGAAAAATATTTCTGGCTTGATTTTTAATAGTAACTGCGTTTCTATGAAAAGTCTTGTTGAAACATTTCTAGGAATTGCTTCTAAGCAAAATTCAAAAGAGACAGCAAAGCCGGACGCACGGGATATATCCACCATCTGCTTATATTGCGGTTTAAAAGACGTATAAACGGCTTTGTATGAAGATGGTATACAACCATGCCCAAACACTTCCACCCCCGTTATCACGCGTGATAACGGGGATGGAAGCAAGATTATTCTTTGAGTTCACGGAACACTTTCAAAACCTGCTCCGGGAATTTGGAATCAGAGATATGCCGCTCCATATCGGCCCCGATCTTGAGACCGATATAGAAGCCCAGCAGGGACGAAGCCGCGACAATGCCCGTGATGGCGTCATCGACTTCATACTTCAACCGTCTGTCATTGGGGGCCATGCTGCCGATCAGCGCGAAGGCGTCTGCTTTCATCTGTTGTATGTAGCGGTCTTTTTCGCTCAGTTCGCCAAATTCCTCGTTGAATTCATCGCGTAGGGCATCCAGCACTTTTCTGCTTAACATTGTGTGTCCCTCCTTATTTCATACTTTCCAGAGCTAACCGCATGGCCGTTTTGAAGCCGCATACGAACCGCCGCCGCTCGGCAACGCGAAGTTCTGCGTCCATCTGCTGCTGGTAATGCTCAAACCATTTGCGCTGCTTGGGGTTGAAGCTGCTCTCCAGGGTTTCAAGTACCCCTTCAAAATCCCGATCAATTTCCTGCTCCTCCTCGCTGCGCTCAGAGGTAAGCGGGAAAAGGGCCTCGGCCAGCGCCGCAATCGTTTCATTGCTTGCGGTGCTGATATTGAGATTTTCAAAATCAAATATTTCCACAAAAACCGCTCCTTTTAATATTGGGCTTGTCCTATCTTGAAAAACTGTGGAACAGATGATATACTGTAGGGGACTTCTATGAGGAAGTTTCCCCAGCGCCTGGGCGGCTGTTATTTGCGGTAGCAGCCGTCCTTTTCTCATTTATCCTGTCTGCTGTTATGTAGGCGTTCATGTGCAGACCTCCCCCAAAAGCTGCCGATGGGTATCACGAAGGTGCTTCACTGTGAGGGTGCTCCCTTGGGCGGCGGCGAATTCCGCTGCCACGTTATACAGCTTTTTGGCAGTGCGTAGACTTTCGCCGTGGGCCAGCTTCAGCAGATAGCCGATACAACTTTCACTAAGACCGGGAAACATAGCTTCCATTTCCTCGATTTTGTAATCGTTGTATATCTTTTTACGGATGACGATTCGGGTGCGGAGTTGGTCAAACTCATAGCTCCGGCGTCCGGCTTTCATCTGACGGTAAATCTTATCGTTGCCGGATAGGACGATACCCACCCCGGCCAGATCATTGAGATTGCGCACGGCCTGGAGCGCGTCCAGCGACAGGTGGTCGGCCTCGTCAATGATAATCAGGCGGTTTGTTCCGGCCAGCTGCTCCACCAGCGTATTCATGAGCACCGCTTTTCGGCCTGGAACCTGACGTCCCACTTGCTGGCAGATCAGGCCCAGTACGGCGGTAGCCGATGTGGTACAGGCATTGGCCGTGATGAAGATAACCCCGGTATTCGTGTCGGCGTAGTGGCGAAGGGCAGTCGTTTTCCCCGCGCCCGCGTCACCGCTTACCAAAGTAATGTCATTGTGCTGGTGCACATAGAGACAGGTGAAAAGAACCTCCCGCGTGTTATAGAGCTCCGGGTAAAACGGCGTCTTTGAAACAGTGTTTAAACGCTCTTTACCGATGGTTAGATACTGGTTGATGTATTTGGCGACTTCCTCATTGTCCCCTGTATAGCAGCCGTTCAAGAACTGCGAGATAACGGACGTGGAAAGCCCCGTTTCGCGGGATATCTGCCGTTGTGATTTGCCGCTCCGCTCCATAAAATCAGCAAGGGCGGCTCTGGTTTCTGCAAGCATTACATTCCCTCCTTCATGCTTGCTTTTGATAGAATCCTTACAGCGTGGCGCTTACGCTCTCCTCCTCTCGAATGCGCCAGGTGGTTTCGGTACGGTCGGTGGCCTTCAGGATTGCGGAGTTCTCCGCCGCCTAAGGCACTATATGCTCCACGATATCCGGATCGCCGGATTCGGTGAAGGTCTTCTCCATAAGCTGGTTGCGGGCCACGATTTCATGAATGTCCATTTCCCGGGCGGGCTTGTATTTGGCGACGATGGCCCGGGCGGCTTTCTTCTCCTTTGCAGCTCGGATATAGTCTTCCTCGCTGGTATGCCGGAACGGGGTGCGGATTTTGGCTTCCGCCAAACAGATCGCGCGGCCCTTTATATCAAAGACGGCCATTTTGTCGATGTTGTCCGGGTCATACACCGCCATGACGCGCTCACCCATGTGGGAGAGAAGTGCATCATGATAATAATGGTTGTTCTTGATGGAGACGCCGCTTTTGTTGACCACCCGTTCCTCAGTGTTACCGCACAGCAGACGCAGGGCGTCTTGATTAGGGACAACCCGCTTAACGGCCAGATTTTCAGCGTACACCTGGTCTGGGCACTTGCCCTCCATGTCAATCCCGCTGTTGGGTGTCTGGTTGTATTCGTCTATGTAGGCGGACAACTGCGCTATGAAGTCATCCAGCGTGGGGGCCAGTGGTAAGATTTTCTTGTTGGGGATTTGCATTTCTTCCGGCCTGATTTTGGCGTTGCAGCCCGTATAGGTCTTGAAACGGCGGCTAAAGCGGTTGGTAAATGTGCCGAAGAACCGCTCCACGGTCTTAGCGGCACCGTGATAGGGGGTCGCGTATATCGTCCCTATTCCCAATTAATTTATCAAAGACATGGGATAATCCCCGCTGAAGCTGCTGGAGCGGTAGCCCTTGCCATTGTCAAAGTATACCTCATTGGGCACCCCGTTTTGCTCGACGCCCAAGCGGAAGCATTTCTTCACCGCTGTTGCGTTGGGGTCGGCGTTCCTGACAAGGAAGGACACAACCCGGTCAGACCGGGCGTCAAAGAACACAGTCAGCCATGGGCGGATTACCTTTGTTCCATCCTCGCTTTTGACAAAAACATCTATTTGATGGTGGTCTGAGAACCAGATGTCATTCGAAGCGATATCCCATCTGCCGCGCTCCATATAGGGAAGTGCATCATTAAAGGCCTTTAGTCCTTTCCGCCAGCGCAATATTGAGTAGTAAGGGATAGTTTTGACTTTGCGCTCAAAAGCTTTATATGAAGGAATCTTAGGAAATTCCCGTTTAGTGGTGTCATAGCAAAGGCGGACTGAGCGTTCTTGCTGGGTCATGTAGAGCGAATAGAACATCTTCCATGCGTCATCGGGGATAGTGTCCTGTCCCCGGTTGTGCCCGCCGCGCTGGTCGATCAAGGCGGCAACGTTCTTTCCCTGGTACTTCTTCTGCCAGCGGAACAGCTTGCTTTTGCTGATGGCGTCCTCTGGTGGGTTGCTGGCGTTGAACCAGGAAACAAACTCAGCCGGGGACAAATCGGACTGGTGGTATTGCTCTACGACCCAGGCTTTCGCGTCGGCTTTTTTCTGCTGCTTGCCTGTGAATTGCAGGATATCCACGGGAGGGGGCACTTCGCCGCGATACCGGGCCTGTGCACTCTCTGGAAGTGATTCTAAGGCGATGCGCAGCTGCTTGCCGCCCCGGCCCATGCCGTTGACATAGCGGTGCTGGTATCTATTCTGTTGTACGGCTTTTTTGATCGCGCTGTCAGTCACACCGCAAAAGGAAGCCGCTTCCCGCACTGTAAGCCATGTCAAAACACATCACCTCCTGTCGAACTAACTATATCCCAAACAGGAAAAAATTATTATGGGACTGCAAATAGTCAGGATTCCTTACCAAACAGGGCCGCAACCAGGTCGAAGGGATCAAGGCCCAGCGGCTTGGCAATTTGTTTGAGCGCCGCCAACGTCGGGATAGCACGGCCATTCATAATAGCGCATAGGTAAGTCTTTGATATCCGGGCCTCCTGTGCCAACCACTTTTGCTGTCTATTCATTTCTTTCAAGCGTTTGCCTATCATAGTCCCCAGCGGCGGTTTATTAGTAAGATTTGTTGTTCTGGACATAGCTTCACCCCCTTGATTTTTTTAACTGTAACCAATATAATAAGGTATCTTCTTCTATTATAGTAGCTGCACAGGGTAATGTCAACAAAAATTTTAGCGCTTTCAGCTAAGGGGGACTATTATGAAAAATGTCAGTGAGCGATTTAAAGCTGTCCGAAAGGAATTAGGATTTAACCAACAACAGTTTGCAAATGAATTAGGTATTTCGCAAACCCACGTTTCTGCCATTGAAACCGGGAGAGAAAATCCTTCTACAAGCTTACTAAAGCTACTGTGCGCCAAATTTTCAATTAAAGAAGACTGGTTAATTAGTGGTGTTGGAAAACCTTTAAATGAATGGAATATGTCTACAGACGACGGTATCCGAGCAAAATATGAGCAAAGAAAAGTTTATTTTGAAAAAGCCCTCCGCAATGCCACGGGGGAAGATTTAATTTGCATGGTAGAAGCCTTTTGCTATTTGGCCGGCGCATTGGACGTGCAGCCCGGAAGACTCCATCCCTTTGAGATAACCGCATATCGTAAAACAATCTGTTCTATCATCCACGAATTGGAGAATTTCCCCATAATTATGACTTCTAAATTTTCTACCTCCAACGGTGATGGTCGGTAAAAGAAAACTAATAATTATTCATATATTATGAATAATTATTAGTTGCGTTTTGCGTATCCTTTTTCCCTTAGTCAATTCCCTTTGTCAACACGCATAAAACCCCGCAAGCCCTGTCATGTCAGGCACTTGCGGGGTTTTTCGTGTTTTAGGGAAAATTCCCTTAGTCTTGCGTTCAGTTACGTTTTGCGTGTCCTTTTTCCCTTAGTTAAAATGGGCGTTTCTCCTACAGCCACAACGGTTTCGGGCATTTTTTCGACTAAGGGAAAAACAGCGTTTTGCGCGTCCGGCTACAACTGGTGACGCAGGAGATTTGGGATATCGTCCAGCGTGTTCGACAGAACAAGCGCCGCCCCACCAAGATGAAGGAACAGGACAAATATTCTGGACTGGTGGTGTGCGCGGACTGCGGGGCCACCATGGTGCTGCATCGAGCGCATACGATGAAACCCACCTGGAACAACTTCGCCTGTTACACCTACAAGAAAAAGGGGAAAGAAGTCTGCACCGCCCACTATATCCGGGAGTGTGTACTGGACGAGGTGATTCTGGAGGACCTGCGGCGGGTAACGGCGCTGGCCAGGGAGCACACCAGGGAGTTTGCGGAATACATCGGCGGCAGGCAGTCCGCTGAAATCCAGCGGGAAATCCGTAGGTTGGAACGGGATGTGGCCACCATGCGGAAACGCGGCACGGAGTTGGATGCCATCTTCAAAAAGCTGTACGAAGATCGGGTACTCGGCCACCTTTCGGTGGAGCAATTCCAGATGCTGTCCAGTGGCTACACGGAGGAACAGGCAAAGGTGGCGGAAGATATCCCGGCGAAAGAGTCAACCATCCAGAAACTGCGGAATACGGTTTCCAGCACAGATGGTTTCATCGCCAAAGCCAAACGGTACACCGACATTACAGAACTAACTCCGGAACTGTTGCGGTTGTTCATCCAGAAAATCGTGGTGCATGAGAAAAGCACGAAATATTCCAAACATTCGGAGCAGACCGTGGAGATTCATTACACCGATATTGGCTATATCAGCAGAGAAAGCCAGCAGGACGAGGAAAGCCCCCGGCAGGAAATCTCAGCATAATTCCTGCTGGGGTACTCCCCCAAGGAAAGATACCCCTATCAGGGGAAAGCCAACGGTTTCCGGGATTTGTAACACCGTAACACCTCTTTTGCATACAGCCTGCAGATAGAACAGGACAAACAATTTTTATATTCTTTCCCACTTAAACAGCAGCTGCATTTCAGGTGTTATAGGTGTTACGGTGTTACAAGGGGAGCAGACCGTCCCCCTCCAAATCCTCCTCCGCCATCTGGCAGGAGGAGATACGCAGCAGCACGCATCGAGCCGGTCGGCCGCCGCTGACGCGGTGGGCCACGGTGTTCTTGCCGTCCTTTCCCCCGCGAATGATTTTGTTCTGCCTGGCCCAGCCCAGAAACGCCCCGGAGTTAAAGCCGTTTTCCCCCAGCAGCCGGTCAAACTGCGGCTTGATGATGTAGATATACTCCTCCCCAATCTCCCCCCAGAGCTCCACAGACTTCTCCGCCGCCCGCACAGGGTCAAAGCGCACAGGGTTCATGGCGATCTGGTCGTGGAGAAACTCCAGCGCCCGCCGGTTCTGGTCCATCTTTGTCTTGGTGATGAGGAATGGCACAATCTCCTCCACCGTCAGACACACGCCGTCCCGGAAAATATACTCCTCGGCCAGCGCGTCCGCCGTCAGGATCAGCGCCGCGGAGGCAGACTGCTTGTCCGTCACATCCCCGCAGGCAGAGATCTCGTTGGTAAGCCGGTTTTGCAGCGCCACAGCCCGCTCCAGATTTCCCTCTTTTTGCAGCTCCTCCACGAACGCCCGCCCGGTTGAAGGTCTCAGTGTTGACGCCCTTGTACCCGCCCTCTTCAAAGTCCCACTCAATACGCAGATACACCTTCTTCTCGTTGTCCTCTACGTGAACGATGCGGGCAATGTACCCACCGGGGCCGGGCCGGTCGAACTCACCCGGCTGCTGCTCCTGAATGTCGTCCCAATTATCAATGTTCCTCATCGCTGGCTTCCTCCTTGCCTGCTGCGGGGTCCAGCCCCCAATATTCTCGGATGACAGTGTCAACCATTTTTAAATCGTTGTCGATCTCCGGTTCAAACATCCCCATCGGGCTCTTAGCCGTGGTAAAGCCGTCGCTCTGGGTGATAAAACGGTGTCCTTCCTTCCTGGCCTCACACAACAGCACGATGGAGAACAGCCCTTCCAGAGTCAGCTTGCTGTCGATCATTTTCCCCACCGTCTTGGCCTTGATTTTCCCCGTCTCCGTGACCTCAGTATGATGAAAAAAATAGACGATCACATCAGGCGGCAGCTCATTGGTACAAAACCGCACCAGCCCGGAAAAGTTCATCGCCATATCGGTAAATTTGCTGTAGCCGGTTTCCTTGTTGGCCTCCCGGTACGCACGCTGCCTGGCCGCCTCCTTCTCCTTGTTGGCCTCATAGTACGCACGCCGCCGGGCCACCCGTTTTTTGGTGGCGGGCGACTGCGTCAGCTTCTGGTCAAGCTCCCGAGACTGCGCATAATCCTCCGCGTCCAAGCCGTCATAAACACAATCGGGGTACTTGCAGTGTTCACAGTCCTTGTCGCAGGGTCTTCTATTGCTCATCTTCTGTCCCTCCCATCGCTCCATGTCTGCCCAGCGCCCACGCCGCCCCCAGCACGGCCAGACCTGCCGCCAGGAACCGCCCGGGGCCCAGCTTGTCCATCAACCCGTCCGCCGCCCCGGCGAACAGCAGCACCAGTAGAAACCCCGCCAGGCTTGTCCACCGGCACACTGGGGCAATCTTATTTACCAACACTTTCATGTACAGGTCTCCTTATGCAGGCTTGTCCACCGGCGGGATTTTCCCCGCCGGTGGAGCCCCTGAATGCGCTTACGAGCCCTCCGCCTCGCGCTGCATCCGCAGCCTCGCGCCGCGCTCCGCAAACTGCACGATCAGCCGCTTTGTCAGCTCGGGCAGCTGGTCCGCGGATTTGAGGTACGTACTGATGTCGTCACATTCCGTCCCATCCGCCATGATGTTTCGGACGATGGCCCCGTCCGGGTATACCTTTGCCATATCAATCACCTCAGATTATGTTATGTTCCGCCAAGATTGTCCCATGCAGGGGATTTCCCCTTGCGCACGGCCCCGTGACATGCTATAATTGAGGCACGGGACTGATTTTCGGTTTGGGTCCTTACTTGCCCTGTCAGGTGTGTGAGACCTGGCAGGGCGTTTTCTTTTACACCCACAGCTCGGCCCGGACGCCAGACAGCTCCGCCAGCTCCCAGGCGTCGTAGCCATCCCGGGCCGCCTGGGCGATCAGCTTGTCCGCCAAAACGGCGCTGGGCTGCTCCGCCACGGCCCGCTTGTACTCCTCAAAGGTTTTCATGGGGTGTCAACGCCGGTGCGATTTTGTAGTTTTTCGCCGAACATGGAATGTCGAAAAATGGCGGGTAAAAATGTAAATAGCCATAAGGCATATTTTTTGCTTGCTTTATATGTCCTTTAGCTATAATATTAAAAAGAGGTGATTTCGGTAATGAGAGTGCGTGAATTGCGTGAATCCAGGGGCTTGCAGCAAAAGGATCTTGCGATTGATTTATGCGTTTCCCAGCCCACTATTAGCGATTGTAAATCTGGGCGAAAAGTCCCATCCGCTAAGAGTACCCAAAAATTAGCCGATTACTTTGGTGTTACAATTCAGTATTTTACTGCTGGTGCAAAGAAACTTGCGGATGCGAACGGCATCCTTCTGTGGGATAGAGACAAGCTGGAAGAAATGCTTAGACCGACTTAACCAACACATATGCTTCCCCTAATAAGTCACCGTTATCTCTTTTATAATTCGTTCATCTACTCTGATTATAGGATGGATTTTCCAATCCGTCAACGCTCCAAATGTTGCCAATTTTTTTGCTGAAAAGTGGAATCTGCAAGGAGTGGGGGAACGCCATATGACAGCCACCGTCCTGGATGAATACATCCTCCCAGTTCTGCTCCGCTACATCGACGGCTACGGCTGGAGCTTCGGAATTGCCACCCAGCTCATCAACAGGTATTACGGCACTGCGTACACCGTGAAGCACCTTCGACGGCTGTACCAGAAAAACAAATAAAAACGCCCCGGCGCCGCAGGCACCAGAGGCTTGACAATTCCATATCCAGCGGTTATACTAATAGATAGAAAGGGCGCTGCCGGCAGACGGTTGGCCCCTTAGTTGATTACAAAGAAGTAACCGCTAACTGTGGGGACAGGGGGCGGTTACTTCTTTTTGTTATGTACCTGGATGACCAGGCCCACAATATGGAGGTGTCATGCATGGCAGAAGGTCAGATGGTAGTGGTGGGCTACGCCCGGGTCTCCACCGAAAACCAGTTGGAAAACTACTCCATTGACGAGCAGACCCAGCGGCTTCAGGCCTACTGCGCCGCAAAGGGCTGGACCCTGCGTAAGCTGTATGTGGACGGAGGCTACTCTGGCGGCAATACCCACCGCCCCGCCCTCCAGGAGATGCTTACCGCCGTCCGCGGCGGCGGTATTGACGCCGTGGTGGTCTACAAGCTGGACCGGCTCTCCCGCTCCCAGAAGGACACGCTCACCCTGATTGAGGACGAGCTGCTGGCCTGTGGAACGGATTTTGTCTCCATCAACGAGAATTTTGACACCTCCACCCCCTTTGGCCGGGCCATGATCGGCATCCTGTCCGTCTTCGCCCAGCTGGAGAAGGACCAGATCACCGAGCGCTTTACCATGGGCCGGATCGGGCGGAGCAAGGCCGGGTATTACCACGGCGGGGCCCATCCCCCCACGGGCTACGACTACAAGGACGGGCTCCTAGTGGTGAATGAGTACGAGGCCATGCAGGTCCGGGAGATCTTCTCCCGCTTTGTCTCCGGCAAGTCCGTCAACTCCATCAGCCGGTACCTCTCGGAGCGGTACGTCACAAAATGGACCCCTGCAAAGGTGCTGTCCGTGCTGAGAAACACGGTGTATATTGGGAAGGTCCACTTCCGAAGGGTGGATTATGAGGGCATCCACCGGCCTCTGGTCTCCCCGGAGGAGTTCCAGGCCGCCGCCCGCCTCCTGGACAGCGCCTCGGAGCGGGAGACCAGGAAAACCACCGTACAGAAGAACCCCTTCCGCGCCGGCTTCCTGCTCAGCGGGCTGATCTACTGCGGCCGGTGCGGCGCCCGCTATTCCGCCAACCACGGCTATTATAAATGTTATTCCAGGTCAAAGGCCTCCCGGCAGTTCATCCGGGACCCCAGCTGCAAAAATGACAACTGGGAGATCGAAAGGCTGGACCAGCTGGTCCAGATGGAGATCCGCGGCATGATCGCCCACCCGGAGCTGCTGGACCACGTCATCAAGGCCGCGTGGGATGGACGAGAGGTGCGGATCGACCGGGCCGCAATCCAAAAGCGGATTTCAGAGCTCAACGCCCAGATTTCAAAGCTCGTGGATCTGTACCAAATCGGCTCCATCCCCATGGAGACCATCACACAGCGCATCAACGCCATCTCCTCTGAGCGGGCGCAGCTGCAAGAGCAGCTGGACCAGCCCGATCTGACCTGCTCCGTCGAGCGCTTCTTGCAGGCGCTGGAGGACTACAAGGCCGGGTTTGACACCGGCGACACCGACAACCGGCGGATGTTCATCTCGTCCCTGGTGGAGCAGGTGATTATCGACGGACAATCCGTAAATATCCGCTGGCGGCTTTGATGCAAAATTGTATATATCATGCACATGGTCAGGCACTGCTTGCCGCAGGCGCGGCACTTCTGGAAGGCGTGGTCCATCACAAAGGCCACCCGGGGCAGATAGCCCAGGTCCTCCAGCAGGGTGAACAGAGGGAAGAAAATCGCCATGGGGGGCAGCATCACCGCCACCACCCAGGCGGTGACCCGGTACACCCCGTCCAGCAGCACCCCCCGCAG
>ERZ808028.673-NODE-673-length-25621-cov-4.355700_pt1 | contig 25621 bp, 23 predicted proteins | sample MGYA00380184_ERZ808028 | MGnify/ENA primary metagenome ERZ808028 (study PRJEB31490, sample SAMN06133397) | mouse gut metagenome | isolation source: J8_1 | host: mice | place: China: Chengdu | collected 2015-05 ...
GACTTAGCCATTTTACCTTTCTTACTCACTACATAAATGGCACTGGCGCTACATCGATCGCCACTTTTCCAAAATTGACAGTTGCTTACTTCACATAATATTTCTTGCGACATCAACTCACCTCCTAATGATAAGATGAGCAAAGCTGTCGATTCGATACTTATTTGAAAGAGAATTTTTGTGGGAGTTGATTAATCGTTTTAATAACGAAATGAAACAAGCGATCAAAAAGGTCTCTTTTCCATAAAATAATCATTGCGACAGTAAGTGCAATCAGCATACCGGCTGTAATGTCTAATGGATAATGAACACCAACATATAATCTGGATAATGCCATTAATGTCGAAAAGGCGATAAAAATAGCCCCTGCTTTTCTACGAAACCAAAAGACAGTAAAAGCTAATGCAAAAGATCCAGCAGCGTGATTACTTGGAAATGAAGGATCATCATTCGTTTTATCAATTAACATCGTCACATCATGTTGGACAAACGGCCTTTCTCTAAAGAAACTCATTTCAATTATTTTATCGATGCCAATTGTAATGAACGCAATTGTAATTGCAAATAATACAATTTTGCGATTTTCATAACGATTCCCTTTCATTGTAAACCATAACCATACAAACGCGAGCATAAAAAGAAGAGGACCATATTTTGTAAATAAGATGACAAGTTGATCCAATAATTCATTTTTTCCAGCAAACTGATTAATTAATTGAAACAATTTAAAATCTAAATCCATGTAATAACCACCAAACTATGTAATTTCATCTGTTCTTTAAGTTTTTATACTATATAAGTTCTGTACTTGTCTTGCACGCAGCTTTGGAATCCCCCGCTCCGTGGGTCGATCTATTGGCCTCATGAAAGTCGTTTTTGAAATGCATTCGACTGCTCGTGTATGAGATTCAATCACTAAGTGAAAAGATTTGACCATTCGCGCACCTGATTCGATTACTCATCGAAAAGATGCAATCATTCAAGAAAATAATTCGCCGTTTATTGAAACAATTCGATCCTTCACAGCAGTTATTCATTGCTCGGTCAATGTTTAGGCTAAACTGTTTACGAACTTATATAATTATGAACTAAGTAGCAAGTATAAACTTTTTCATGCTGAATTTCAATATAGATCAAAAAAACCGATAAACTCTACGCAAAAACGTATCGTTCATCGGTTCGAAATATAAATATTATTTTGCAGCTACAGCTGATAATTCTTGTGCTGCTGCTTTAACTTTTTCTAAGCCTTCAGCGATAATTTCTGCTGCTTTGTCAGGCATTGCATTGTGACCTTCGATAATTACTTCATCAATGATTTCCATACCGAATACGCCGCCAACAACATTTTTAATATAGTTTACTGACATTTCCATTGGCGCCATTGCGGGTGCAGAGTATAATCCGCCGCGAGCGTTTAAAATAATTGCTTTTTTGTCAGTCATTAAGCTAACTAATTGTCCATTTTCATCATATTTGAATGTGAAACCAGCTTGGTAAACATAGTCGATAAATGTTTGTAATTTCGCTGGGATTGTTAAGTTCCATAATGGGAAAGCAAATACAACAACGTCTGCTGCAGTCAATGCGTCCATTGCTTTTTGTTTTTCTGCTAAAATACGTGTTTCAATGTCTGTCATTTCTTCTCCAGACTGTAATTTACCAAATGCGTTAAATAAATCTTGACCGAAATAAGGCATATCTTCCGCAAATACATCAAAAGTTGATACATTTACACCTTCAATGTTTTCCATGAAAGTTTCGTACATTTTACTAGAAATTCCTTCTGAAGAAGGACGGTTGTTTGCTTTAATTACTAAAATATTCATCGTGAAAAGTCTCCTTTTTGAATCAATTCATTTAATTATCTCGAATTCATGATATATGTATATAATAAAAAAGTCAACATCTTTAACAACTTTAACTTCTTTTAAAATGCTTTTAAATATTATCATTAATTCAAGACAATTTGTATCTTAACATAACTTGACTATGCAAGTGAAGGTATTTGCTCAAAGTACTTTTAATTTTGTGGAGATTTATATCATTTTTTCACAAAGATGAAACAATTGGTCACTGTAAATCGTATAATAAAAGAATAAAGAAAGCGGTGATACAAATGTTTTCAGATTCATTTTATTTTGGAGATATGATGTTTTCAATCGTACCTATTTTTATATTGATTGTCTTTATTATTATTTTAATATCCTTTTTCAAGGCGATAAAAGAATGGAATTTCAATAACCAGTCACCGAAACTGACAGTGCCAGCTCTTGTCGTAACGAAAAGATCGAGTGTTTCTCATCATCATCACGGTAATGATAATATGCACTCTTCTCATTCAACTACATATTATGTGACGTTTCAATTTGACAGTGGCGATCGTTCGGAGTTTACTGTGAATGGTCGAGAGTTCGGCATGTTGGCAGAAGGCGACACTGGTTTATTAACTTTTCAAGGGACGAGGTATTTGAGTTTTGAACGACAGTCATGAGCATTAAAAAAGGTAGCCACATTTTGATTCAAACATGGCTACCTTTTACATGCGTTGTAAGTTTATTCATGAATCGGAATAAAAAAATACGTTTTACTGTGCAATTCGAAGATTTTCCGCTAAACAACGAAGATGATAAAAATATTGAACAAGTGGCTCAGCTTCTTGCATTTGCTTATCTAATTTACGTAAAGTTCTCTTGCCAACACGTCGGTCAATCACGCATAATATTAAAATAAACGAATCCGTCGATTTTAAGGATTCTTCAATCGGTGAATGGAGAAATTGTTCAATTCCCGAAAAGAAATCATATTGACCGTAGATAGCTTCTTTTTTCAACATTTGATGAGCTTGGTCTTGTAAATGGCGATTGTGAGAAACATCATCATAGTTAAAATCATCTGTCTGTTGTCGAATTTCTAGTTCTTTATAATACTCTTTTCTTTCTGCTGTAATCGTGCACATGCTTAATTTTTCAATTTTATCGACAGTGATAACTGCCCTTCCTAATTGATCATGTGCTTTTCGATAATTGATCACTTGAAAATCAATACGCGACTTTAAAGAGTCGCATGTAAAACTTTTTAAATGCTTTTTCGCTTTACTCCATTTGGGTTCATATAGCAATTTGGTTCCTCCCAATTCTATTTTAAATTGAGGTGTATTTCATTTGAGTAATGAAGAAAAATGTCCACTTTGTGATGGACAAAATCATTGTAATAGTAGTTCTAATCAACCTTGTTGGTGTTTTAATGAACATTTTCCAAAAGCAATTTTGGAAAAACTAACACCAGATCAAATCAAAAAAGCTTGTATATGTAAAACATGTTTGGAGCAATTTCGCACAGAGTAAAAGTGAAGTACCCGAAATGAATCGGTGCTTCACTTTTATTTTTCCGCCGCTTCCTCAGAAAAATAAACGAGAAAAGGTATTGTGCTGGTAATAGTGCTAGAATTACCGCTACGTACTGACTAACTGTTTTTAGCCAACCTTGTAAATGTAGCAAATCTTGAATCATAAATCTCGCGAGCATAATTGAAGCAAATGCTAACGCAACTGCAATGATAAATGTTCCAATGACAAGAAACACTTGCTTCATTGAAAACCGTTTAACCATTTTCCATTCTTTGATGCTGCCATCATAAATGGAGAAACAAATCGTAATCAATGCTATAAACAATAAAAACCAGCTCGTATAGCCATAAATAAACCAGATTGTTGCCATAGCTAATAATAAAAATCAACCAATGACGTTGAAAAATGTCTTATTCATCTCACTCACCATCTCATTATGTTTTAGCATGAATATTTATCTATTCCGAAATAAAAAGGATTAACTAAGCACAATATCGATGACTGTACCTTTTCCAAATTCCGATTGGACTTGTATTTTCGCACCGTGCAATTCCACGATTGCATAAGCAATGCTCATCCCAAGACCTTCTCCTTCAGAACGTTCATTGGTCGTCGTACCTCTGTAATAACGATTGAATAAATTGAGTACAAATTCCTCATCCATTCCTGTACCATTATCTGAAATGCGAATGATTTGTTTTTCATTTTCAGATATTGTCTTGACTACTATCTTTGTCCCTTTCACATTGTGTTTTACCGCATTTGACAATAAATTATCGATCACACGTGAAAACCATTTCGGATCAATCAATCCATCAAAACGCTTTGTCACAGACTGAAAAGCAAAATGATAGCCTTCCAACGTAGCATCACTTTCATAGCGTTGTACGATTGTCGCTAAATAATCATTCAAATCGACCAGCTCTTTTTCAAGTGTAACCGTACTGTTTTTAAGTTGAAAAACGAGTGAAAAATCATTTACTAAACCAACCATATAATCAGATTTATCTCGAATCACTTGCCCCATTTGTTGCAGTTCCTCTTTCGAAAAGTCATACTGTCCACTTTCTAATAAATGACCATAACCTTGAACGCTAGATAGAGGCGTACGTAAATCATGGGAAATGCCAGCCATCCATTCCTCTCTCGTTTTCTCCAATTGCTTTCTCTCTTCTTCTGCACAATGAAGTCTTTGTGACATTTCCGCAAATGAAACGAATACTTCTTTATACAAACGATAACGAAATTTCACCTTCCCATTTTTCTTGAAAATCTTCGCATGTTCTTTGCCACTTAATAAATCATCATACCGCTTTTCCTCCAACATTTTTAACCAATCAATAAAGAGGACTAATGGTTTTCCATATCGATAACCGTTCCATAATGACAATAAAATTGGAATTAGCAGACTAATAAAAGCGATTGCTAATATAATTTCCATCTCACGCTTTAATAATATTTGCGCATATGATTCTTGATACTGTTTGTTTGGCTCATTGTAAATCCATGTACTCGTTGGATTGTTTAGCACATAGGAATTTGTTTCATAATGTCCTGGTAAGTAGGCTTTCCCAATGATTTCTAATGGATTTTCAGGTAATGGAAGACTTTCTCCAATTTGACGAACCAATTTCCCATCTTGATAAATGGATAACATCCCACCTTGTTGGACTACTAATTCTTCCAATTCCGCTTCTTTACCTTCAATGATTTTTCCATTCGCCTGATAACTTTCGTACCATTCATTTAATACTTGTTGTTGTTCATCGACATAACCATACAAATAATAATAAGGTTCCGTAGTTGCTGATTCATAGTAAGATTCAATGGTATAAGGTCCAAACGTCTTTGTCTCTTCCATCGCTAACAACTCATTAAGCTTGTAAAAGTCTTGTAAATCATCTGGTGTATTGTAAGCATAGATGACTTCTCCTTGCTCATTTACAATTTGTAGCCACATATGCTCTTCCTCTAATTTTTCTTTCCAATGACTCCGTATTTTGACCGAATCTCCAAATTCAAGCAAAGTCGTAGTTGGTAAATTTTCAACAATGGCTTTTTTGGGATTTGCTTGTAACTCATCTTTAATTAAAAAAGAGACAAGAAATATAAAAAGGAGAATCCCAATCACAAAGACTGCAACAAAAGTAAAAAATAACTGTGCAAAAAAATGAAACATCATTCTAGATTTTACGTTCATTGCGAACCACCCTTAACAAGCTTATATCCCAACCCACGAACTGTTACTAAATGCTTTGGTTTACTCGGATCAGCCTCAATTCGTTCCCGCAGTCGTCTAATATGCACCATTACTGTATTATCATCTGCCATATGATCAAATCCCCAAACAGCTGTAAATAATTGTTCTTTTGACAGGACACGATTGCTATTGTGACAAAAATGAACGAGTAGTAAAAACACTTGTGCAGGACAAGGCGTTAACACCTCATTCACATATAATTCTCCAGCGTCTTCATCTACCAGTACATCGCCAAAACGATGGATTCTTTTGTTTAGATGAGCAGATGTTGTTGAATGACCAACCTCTTTTCTTTTCAAATGGGCTTTAATACGAGCGACAATTTCAAGTGGATTAAAAGGCTTTGTCACATAATCATCCCCACCTTTAGAAAATCCAGTTAATACATCCATATCCGAAACTTTAGCTGTCAAAAACAAAATATGTGCATCTGTAAATTTTCTAATTTCCTCGCAAAGTGCAAAACCATTCGTATCGGGCAACATGACATCTAATACAATGAAATCAGGTGTTTGTTCTTTAATAATTTGTAAAGCATCTTTCCCATTCATGGCCATCTTAATATTTGTAAAATGTTCTTTTTTCAATACCATTTCCAGCATTTGTAAAATGGCTAGTTCATCATCTACTAATAAAATTTTACGATTTTCCATATAATCACCCATATTTATCCTAGCACACGAACCTTACGAACACCTTACTTTCTTCAGTGAAAAGTAAACAAATGGTAAGGTTCACGTTCGGGTCAGGAAAGCTCCGCAAGATAAAGTAGAAATAGACATACAGGAGGGGAAAAAAATGGCAAAACGAATTCAAATGATTGATGGTTTAAGAGGTTTTAGTTTGTTTGGTATTTTACTGGCAAATTTATTAATTTTTCAATATGGAATTTATGGGAAAGATGAAATTGAGTTATTTTCACTATCAGCAGTAGATCAATCATTTTACGCATTTACGAAAATTTTTGTAGAAGGGAGTTTTATGCCAATCTTTACGTTTATGTTTGGTTATTCTCTAATGATGATGCGTCAACAATTTATTGATAAAGAATTAGGGGTAAAATGGCGGCTGTTTAGACGGTTCTGTGCTTTGATTGTACTCGGTCTTGTACATGGCGTTTTTCTATGGGAAGGAGATATATTGGCATTATACGGCATGATGGGCATATTCCTATTGGTCTTTGTCAATCGAAAAGCAAAAACGATTTTAATTTGGGCGATTTTAGTGTTTTTACCATTGATTGCATTATCATTCATTCCCGATGATGGAGAAATCTTAGTCGATCCGGCTTTACAAACGGCTTATATAAAAGAAGCGACGGAAATTTATCAAACTGGAACTTACACTGACATTAAAAACTTCCGTAATAACGGTGAAGATCCAATGACTCAAAGTATGACGGATGGTGAAATGTTTGCTATTTTATTGATGGCACCTTTGATGATTGTGCCAATGTTTTTATTCGGAATGTTTGCGGGTAAAAAGAGATTTTTTGCCCACGTAGAAAAAGAGCGAAAATATTACTGGCTATTAACAGTAGGCGGAATTGGTTTAGGTCTCGCCATGAAAACATACAGTTACATCCAAGATATTTCTAGCGTTGTGATAGTTGGCGGCATGATTTTATCCTTTGGTTATATTGGATTGATTGGTCTAATTTATAGCTTACTCCCTTCGCTCAAGCTTCTGACATACTTTGAAAATGTAGGAAAATTATCAATGACAAACTATATCATGCAAACGGTCATTTGTACGACCATTTTTTACGGCTACGGATTTGGTTTATTTGCCAGCATCGGTGTGTTTAAAGCCATTTTACTTGGTATGTTAATTTACATCATGCAGATGGCAGCCAGTTCTTTATATATGAAACATTTCCGTTATGGTCCACTAGAGAAAATCGTTCGTTTTGCAACTTATTTCTCATTGTTTAACAAGAAAAAGCAATCGCAATTTGAACCCTCGATATCTATCGGTGTTTCCGAGAAATAATTATACTCAAAAGCCTACTCATGATGAACTAATCATTCAAAATGGGTAGGCTCTCAATGTTGTTTACATTAAAAAATCATGGCGAATTGTCAAAACACACTCACTTGCTTACGCTACATTTAGTTCAAACTCAAATGAAACGCCTTCTTTTTGTAGGTCCGAAAACAATAATTTCACACCAGCTAAATCGCTCGGAAGTGGTGGGGACACTAAAAATTGATAAGCTGTATGCCCATCAAAACCGCCACCGCCTCGATTTTGTGTCACATAAGTTGTCCCGTCTTGATCCGTTACACGTAGTTCCAAATCACCACCAATTATTGTGTGCGCAAGTGGTAATTCATCTTCTGTTAATGTTTCATGATCCACAGTCAAATTAACAATGCTCGCATTGTTATATTGGCGAATTGATGTAACTGCGTAAAATAATCGATCTTTCGTAAATGACTTTAATACTGGAATATTCCCTACAAACCCTTGCGGTTCAATTTGCGGTTGGAAATGATGTTCTGCATGTAACTGACCAAACACCCCATTTAAAAAGTCTTCGTAAAAACCATATTTCTTTGCCCACTGAACGATTAAATCATCTGTTGGAAAACCCGGAAACTCCGATAATTCTTTTCGCTTAGCAATTAGCTTACAAATTTCTTCATCTATATCTTGCACTTGTGCATCATAATGGTTCGTTGGACGCAGAAAACCGTCATAATTCATAACCTTTCCCTCCTCGTACTGCATACATAAAGTATAATGTATAGTTCCATTTAATTTATCCAAACTATACATAAAATTTAAGGTATCGTCAATGCAAAAAGAAGTAATTAAAACCTTTACTATATGATTAGCATATTGCTAGAAAAGATTTGCGATTACTAATGTAAATTCGACTTCTTATTTATAGCTCTAACTACAAATTAAAGCTAGGTCCTTTCAGTCTATTACGATCTTTGATAGGTCTGCTTAAAAGAAAATAATGCACAAACTAATGCAATTAAAACGATAAAACTTCCGATGAATGGCATATTAATGACTGAACCCGTTTTGTCTAAAACAATCCCACCAATAATCGATCCGAGCGAAATTCCAATTTGTAAAGCTGAGTTATTAAAACTTTGCTGGACCGGAGCTGTTTTTGGGTCAATTTCAATAATATAACTTTGCATCGCTGGCGATAACCCCCAACTAAGTGCTCCCCACACCATCATTACTGGAATGAAGACAATCAATGAAAACGTTGTAAATGGCAAAATCGCCATTGCAGATGCAAAAATTGATAAGACGATGATCATACTTTTTTGGGGACCGATATAATCTGACATCGTGCCACCTATAGCGCCCCCACTAACTGCAGCCACCCCAAATAATAAATAGCAAAGGCTAATAAGTGTAGCACTTAAGCTCATTGTCGATTCAAGAAATGGTCTAAAATAAGCATATAAGGTAAAATGTCCTGTTAACATTAATAAGATCGCTAAATGCGCACTGATGACTTTAGCGCTTTTCAATGTAGCTAATTGTTGGCGAAGAGGGATCATTTTTTCACCAGGTACTCTTTCTAAAAACATCCCAATTAACACCATTGAACCAATTGATAATAAAGCAATTGCTAAGAAAATATAACGCCAACCAATGACATTTGTAATCATAATCCCTAGCGGTACGCCTAACACAAGCGATGAACTAATTCCCATTGAAATGATACCTATCGCCTTTGCACGATGTGTTGGTTCAACAATTCTTACCGCAATTGTAAGTGATAAAACAATGACAAGTGCTGTACTTGCTGCTGTAATGACTCTAGCAATCATTACCATTGTAAATGTTGGACTAAAAAACGTGAGAATATTCCCGATAAAAAACACAAATAATGCGATTAAATATAACTTCTTCCGTTCCACTTCACTCGTCACGGCTAATAATACCGGTCCTGCAATAGCAAAGACAAATGCAAAAACTGTGATGAGTTGACCTGCGGTACTAATTGATACATTAAATTCTTCGGAGATGGAGGGTAAAATACCGCCCACAATTAATTCAACTAAACCGACTGCTACTGTGGCAAGTGCCATCATATAAACTCTAAAATTCACTAACTTCTTTCCTTTCTTTCAAGTACCTTGAACGAACAATGCGTAAACCGATTTTTAAACAAAAAAACGCCTAATTACAAAAGTGAATCGGTTTCATTCACGTTCCGTAATCAGGAGTTTATGGTTCCTGGTAGAAACCCTCTAGCCATATTCTAAAGGTTATACAGTACTATTATTAATTTTTAATCATCTTACATCATATCTTGCTAATAATCAAGGCTTATTGACAAAATAAGATTCAGTACTTACCCATACTAATTCATAACGCATTATACCGAATATTTTCCTTTATTTTGCACAAACTAATTGTAAAACATGAGGTGAAATAATGGAAAAAGCAGTAGCTAAATCACTTAACACTTTTTTAGAAGGACATTTCATGGCGATTCATGCTTATGAAAAATTCATTCAACATATTAAAAATGATGATATGAAAGATGTTCTTCAAATCATTCAACAAAATCATAAAAAGCATGCGATGCTCATTGCCAAAAGAATTCAAGATCTCGGCGGTGTTCCTGTGAATGATGTCAATATGATGATGGATTTAACGAACAAAATGAAACCTGCGACAAAAGGTAATGCCGCAATTATTGAAGATGCACTAGCCGGCGAACAAAGAGGCATAAAAATATCGAAAGAATTATTGGAAGGCGATTTAGATCATGAAAGTTTAGAAATGGTCACGCACATTTTAAATGCCGATGAAAAACATGTGGATTTGCTTGCTAAATTTGCATAAAACCAAAAGTCATTCGTTCACTTCTAAACGAATGACTTTTTTTCACGTTTTCAACTTTTAAATAATGATTGTTTTCAACTCTTCAATCGCCGCTTCTAAAACTTCTTCATCTTGCACAAGTGCAATGCGTACATAGCCTTCCCCTTCAGAGCCAAAAGCACTTCCAGGTACGACGACAACACCAGTTTGTCGAATCACTTCAAATGCAAAATCGACTGCTTTTATTTGATAAGGATATTTCGCCCAGACGAACATTCCCCCACCAGAAGGAGTTACCGACCAGCCAATCGATTGTAAACCATTTACTAAAACATCATGGCGTTTTTTAAAGACAGTTCTTAATGCTGCCGTAATTTCTTCCGCATGATCGAGTGCCGTAGCAGCTGCTTCTTGAATTGGTTCAAATGTTCCATAATCTAAATTTGATTTGAAAGCTTTCATAATATCGATTACTTCACTGTTGCCAACGATATAAGCAATTCTTGCGCCAGCTAAACTAAAACTTTTTGATAATGAATTGACTTCAATTCCAACCTCTTTCGCACCTTCGATTGATAAAAAACTAAAAGGTGCGTCGCCTTCAAAATAAAACTCTGAATAAGCCGCATCATGTAAAACGATGATATTATATTGTTTCGCAAAAGCAACTACTTTCTCAAAAAATGCGCGCGTTGGCATTGCAGGTACTGGATTACCTGGTAAGTTTAAAATAAGTAATTTGGCTTTTTTCGCAATATGTATTGGAATTTCATCTAGATTCGGTAGGAAATCATTTTCAGCAAGCAAAGGCATTTCATAAGCAGAAGCACCTGCTAATTTAATCCCAACATCATACGCAACATACGCTGGATTTGTCGTTAAAACAATATCTCCTTCATCACAAAATGCGATTGGCATATGGATTAATCCTTCTTGGGAACCCATCGTTTTAATGATTTCAGTAGCAGGATCGATATCTACATTAGAACGTCTTTTATAATAATCAGCTACTGCTTCATAAAAGCGTTTTGTTCCGCCTAATGTGTAACCATAAGTATGTTCTTTTGCACTTTCTTCAGATAGTTTTTGGCGAATGACTGAATGAGGTGGTAAATCAGGACTACCAATACTTAAATCATAAATGGGTAAGTTTTTTTCTACTCTTCTCATCACTTCTTTTTTCAATTGTCCAAATATAGATGTCGGAAACTCGCTTAATTTATTTGATGCTTGAATATCCATAATCCTTTTCTTCCTTTCTTGTATAAAAGCCGTTTGATTATAAGGAAATCAAACGGCTTCAAATTTAATTTGTTTCTTCAGACGCATTTACTTTAGACAGATTACGTTCGCGAACCTTGTAAATGACGAGTAAAAAGAAAAACCATACTGGCGTAAAAATAAGTGCAATTCTTGTATCTTCAGCTAAACCTAACACAATCGCTACGAAGACGAGAAAAGCTAAAATAACATAATTGGCAATTGGGAAAAGTGGCATTTTAAACTTACTTTTCTGTGCCAACTCTTTTCTCGTACGACGATATTTCAAGTGGCTTAAGACGATAATGCCCCATATAAATAAGAAACACACTGTTGAAATACTCGTAATCATTGTAAAAACATTTTCGGGCATAACATAGTTCAACACGACTGCGATTAAAATAACCCCGGTTGAGAAAAATAATGCATTCGAAGGCACTTTATTCTTCGTTAACTTCAACATTGCTGGTGGTGCGTTTTGCGTCTTCCCTAACCCATACATCATACGGCTCGTACTAAATACGGCACTATTACACGCCGATGCCGCAGACGTTAACACGACAAAGTTAATAATTCCTGCAGCTGCCGCAATCCCTATTGCAGAAAACACTTTTACGAATGGACTTTCTGTAGGACTCACTTCATACCATGGATAAATACTCATAATCACTGCTAATGCCCCGACGTAGAAAATTAAAATTCTTAGTGGAATATTATTAATCGCAGTTGGAATAACTTTTTCAGGATTTTCAGTTTCACCAGCAGTTAACCCAACAAGTTCAATTCCTGCAAAAGCAAAGACGACCATTTGGAAGGACAATATAAAGCCCATCGCCCCGTTCGGGAACATGCCATCATGTTGCCATAAATTACTGAAGCTTGCTGTTCCAACATTACTTGTAAAGCCTGTGAAAATCATATAAAGTCCGACGACAATTAAAGCTAAGATTGCAACAACTTTAATTAATGCAAACCAAAACTCCATTTCACCAAACAGTTTTACAGTTGCTAAGTTCATCACTAATAAAATAACGAGTGCGATTAAAGCCGGCATCCATTGTGGTACTTCTGGAAACCAAAATTGAATATAAATACCGACCGCTGTCAAGTCTGCCATCGCGATGGAAACCCAACAAAACCAGTACGTCCATCCTGTTACAAAAGCTGCTTTATTACCAAAATAGTCTTGTACGATATCAACGAATGAATGGTAATTTAAATTTGATAGTAATAACTCACCTAATGCCCGCATAATAAGAAAACCGATTGTTCCCATAATTAAATAAGCAAATAAAATGGACGGTCCTGTTAAGTGAATTGATTTGCCAGCTCCTAAAAATAAGCCGGTTCCAATTGCGCCCCCTATTGCAATCAATTGGACATGTCTGTTTTTTAAACCTCTCTCTAACTGTTGTTCTTGCAAGTAAATCCCCTTCCTAGAAATTATCCAATACTTAATCTGTTAAGAAATCGACTTAAGTTTTGAAGATTTCGGATAATTGCCGTAATTGCATTTTACCATAATATTAAAATCGATTGTTCTAATCAACTAAAATACTACTATTATGATAATTGAAATTTATTTATTTCTTCACTTCGTTTTATTTTAGAAGTTGGCTTTCTAAACAATAGCCATAATAAAATAAACATCATAAATGCAACAAATTCCAAAACGAAAATATAGTACGGATAAGGACCTAAATAATCCAATAAACTACCATCTACTGGTTTACTTTTTAAAAACATATAATTGGCATCGATTGCATAATTCACAATCGAAACGGTTAGTGCTAAAACATTTAATGTTAAAAACGATGCTAACAATGTTTTAAAAGTCGGGCGCATTCGTTTCACCCATGTAAAATAAAGCGCGGTGAAAATAATCCCTAAATGTAAATAAAAGAAATGGAAAAACCTAAAATGTGGAAAATCAAATTCCAAAGCTGGCGTAAAAATTGCCTGAATGGCTCCCCCAATTCCACTGAAGAAAACGAACGGGTAAAGCTTTTCATTATTGGTCCATAATAATAAGATTGACGCATATAAACTAAAACTACAAAGCTCTAATGGTAACGAATATTTCACAGAAAATATGCCAGACTTAACAGCCCATACATAGTATAAAGATTCTATAATGAGTAAGGAGCAAGCGATTAATTTCTCGATCTTCCTTACGTTTCTTTTTTCTATCACATTCTTTTTGCGCATTGTAAATAATAATATGACTCCACTTAATAAAATGAATACAACGGTTAGATGACTGCTGCCATACCATTCAAATAATTTACCTTCATTTCCGAACATAAATTCACCTCTCTTCCTTTCTGTCTTATTATAACGGATTCCAATTAGAAAAAGATGCATAAATCGACAATTTTCTTACACAAGCTATTCTTTTTTTGAGAATTGAACTACAATAATATAAAATGAATAGAAATAGGTGAAGGAAGATTGGCTGAAGGATTAAAAAATAGAAAAACAGGCTTCACTCTGGTGATTTTAGGTGCGATTTTCTGGGGAGTTGGCGGTACTGTTGCACAAAAATTATTTCAAAATTATGGCATTGATATTAATTGGCTCGTTTCCACAAGATTACTAATTGCCGGTGTCTTATTACTCGTTATACAATATTTCACAAAAGAAAAAAGACAAATCTTTGATATTTGGAAGCATAAACATACCGCTTTTCGAATTTTAATTTTCGGGCTATTTGGGATGTTAGCTGTGCAATATACATATATGGCATCCATTCATCACGGAAACGCTGCCGTGGCAACACTCTTACAATATTTAGCACCGACGCTCATTATTATATACGTAGCATTTAGCGAACGCATTGCTTTAACAGCGAAAGATCTTGCCGCTTTGACACTTGCTTTATTAGGATGTTTTTTATTATTAACAAATGGTTCATTCCATGAATTATCAGTGCCTACACCAGCAGTCGTGTGGGGAATTTTGTCTGCTGTAGCACTCGCATTTTATACGCTTTATGCAATTCCTTTACTCAAATATTATGATTCTTTAGTGGTAGTAGGTTGGGCAATGATTATTGGTGGAACGCTGTTAAGCTTCATTCATCCACCTTGGAAATTTGATTTTGCTGCACAACCTTTTGAAGTCTATCTTTATTTATTATTTGTAATTATATTTGGGACGATGATGGCGTTTTGGTTTTATATTGAAAGTTTACAAACTTTATTACCGAAAGAAACGAGTTTATTAGGTACTTTGGAACCATTGGCAGCCGTGTTGGCTACTGTATTTTGGTTAAAAGAAGATTTCGGCTTCTTTCAATGGCTCGGAACTGCTTGTATTTTTTTATTAATTATTTTATTGGCTTTAAAGCCTAAAAATGAGCTAGAATAACTACTTGGTGAAAGAATATAAGCATCAGAAAACGACAGCAATGGCTCGATCATCAACGCTTTAGTAAAATCTTTTCACTAGGAGCAAAATACTCTACAGTTCCCACACATTACATGGTACAATGAAACTATATTAGCGGAAAGGACTGGACGTTATGAACAATGAGAAAGGAATCTTACTAGAAAGCGGCACAAATGAATTAGAAATTGTCGAGTTTGAAGTAGGAGATAATACTTTTGGAATCAACGTAATGAAAGTACGAGAGATTATTCAACCTTTACCGATTACTTTTATTCCAAATGCACATGAACATATCGAGGGGATTATTCAATTACGTGGAGAAGTATTACCAGTCATTGATATGAGAAAAGTATTAGGTTTATCGACAGACGAGCGTAATGCAGAAGAAAAGTATATTGTGACTGAATTCAACCGTCAAAAAGTTGTCTTCCGTGTTGATAGTGTTTCTCAAATCCACCGAATTTCTTGGGAGCAAATTGAGAAGCCTTCTGAAATGTATCAAACAACTTATTCGAATGTAATTGGTGTGATTAAACATCAAAACATTATGATTTTATTACTAGACTTCGAGAAAATCGTGTTAGACATTAATCCAGATTCTGGCTTTTCTGTTGAAACAGTGAGAAGACTTGGTAAACGTGAGCGTTCAGATAAGAAAATTGTCATTGCAGAAGACTCACCACTACTACGTCAATTGCTCCGTGATACATTAAATGAAGCAGGATATGAAAACCTAGATTTCTTTGAAAATGGCAAACTCGCTTATGAACATTTAGAAAGCTTAGTAGCAAATGATGAACCGATTGAAAATCATGTTCAATTTATCATTACCGATATTGAAATGCCACAAATGGATGGCCATCATTTCACGAAAAAAGTGAAAGATCATCCAGGACTTGCGAAATTACCAATCGTAATTTTCTCAAGTTTAATTACAGACGATTTGCGTCATAAAGGCGAACAAGTCGGGGCAGTTGAACAAATTACAAAACCTGAAATTGCAGAACTGATTAATAAAATCGACCAACATATTTTATAAAAGAAAAAGCATTTGCCCACGAAACTGGACAAATGCTTTTTTCACTTTACATCTTACTATTTAATTTCAATCGTTTCCTTACCCTTTAGATAATTTGGATAGGCAAAAAACTCAAAATGCAGTGGCCCTTTCACATCAGCTTCGTTAAATGTGACTGTAAAATAAGCATATCCTTCCTCGTCATGTGAATAAGACGATTCGGACAACAGCTCTACTTCAGAACCATCTTCATTTGTAATGCTACTAAAAGTCGCATAACTAAAATCATCTTCCACTTTAAACCTGCCTTCAACAAAACCACTTTCTACATTCGTAATATCCAGTATTTGATCATTGGGTTGCTGCACTACTTTTTTCTTCCAGGGATCAATGATGAGTTGAGCGGCATCTTTTTCTAAAGCTTGAATTTGGCTCAGTTCTAAAAACAACTTTTCGGGTTGTTTAAAATAATTACTTTGTAAATAATAATCTTCAGTTCGGTCATCAACTGTTCTACCTGACATGCCATTTTGAATTTTACTCCAATCTTCCCCATTTTCATCAACGAGCTTTATGTTTTCAATTTGGAAAATGTCCATCGTATTCGATTCATCATAACTTAAACGCACTTTCACTCTTAATGGATGAATTTCAACAGATTCAACTGTTATTTTTTGTTGGTCTATCGTTACTGTTTCATTTAAAGGATACACTTGCCCTTTTCCAGCTGCCTTCGTTAACGTAAAAGGCAAATTAAATTCGGTTTCTTCTTCATTCGCCACTTTCAATTGTAACGTAAAATCTTGCACGTCAAATCGTTGTTGTTCCGCAAATAAGAATGACGCATAATCATCTTTTATCTTTGCATACTGTTGATTTGGGTCATTATAAACGATGCTTGACTCTATTTTCTTACCATTATGAAAAATGGCAACTTCATCAAATCTCAAATCGGTTAAATCAAACGGTGCTTCTAATGTGTAAAAAACAACAAGTCCTGTTTCATCCAAAATCGCACCTGTTAACGTTAACTTCATATGATCAACCGTAATACTTTCATTCAACTCTTCATAATATTCATTGTCTAAAATCGACTGCATGCCTTTATCATATTCAATCATTTCTACAATCTTTCCCATTCCAGGAATGCGGCTCACGGCATTTGCGAATGTTGGTGAAATTCTAATGGATGTCACAAAAAGAATCATCACTACCGCAATAGATGCAACTGTAAACAACCAGTTACGTTTTCTCCTAGTGCGAGAATTGGTCATTTTAGCTTGCTGTACTCCTTGTTGAATCGCTTTTTGTAACGCTAAGTCATCGACAGGTAGCTTTTTTATTTTTTCATGATAATCCTTCAATTTCTCTTCTTCTTTTTCAAACATTTGAACGTCCTCCTTTCTAATTTCGTCCCCAAAACGTTCTTAATTTTTGCATGCATTTATGCATTCGTGATTTGACAGTACCTTCTGGAATGTCTTCGAGTTCAGCAATCTCTTTGTTTTTCAAGTCCCAGAAATATTTTAAATGAATGATTCTTTTACAATTCTCCCCTAATGTCGTGAGTGCTTCTTCTACTTCTAAGCTACTTGCATCATAGGAGATTTGTAAATTCTCAATTTGATCCGTATGAATTGCACGCTTTCTCAGTTTCAATTGATCTTGGCAATAATTCATCATAATGCGAATAAGCCATGTTTTGACATAAGTTGGATTTTTTAATTTCCCAGTATGTAGATAAGCTCGGTACGTTACTTCTTGAACCGCTTCTAAAGCATCTTGTTCATTTTTCAAAAATGCGAAAGCAGTTCGATACAATGACTCTTTATAAATATTTATCAGTTGTACGAAAGCTTCTTGATTGCCTTTTTGAGCCTGTTCTACAAGATTAATTTCCTTCAATTCAATCCCCCCTTTTTTACTGACTCATCTATTAGACTGCCGACAGTCAAAATCGTTCATTTTATTTTCGTCGTTTTATAGAAGTTTTTAGCGAATTTCTACTTTTCCCAGGAAATATTTCCGAAAAAACGCCCACTCGATTTCCCGAGTGGACGTTCATCATTAACGCGTAATATTCGATTTCTTAGTTGTAAAATCTTCTGTTGGGTAATAAGCGTCTTTTACGAGCAAGTTTGGACCGAGACATTTCACAGCTGGGCAGTGACATCCAATTGTATTCGCTAACGGTCTTTCTAACCAACGATCTAACATCGTCAGTAGAGGTTCTGTTTGAATATTGCCCATTGGAGGTGTATCGCCAAAATCAGTAACGATGACATCCCCCGTAAAAATATTCACATTTAATCTTGAACGCCCGTCTGGATCATTTCGAACCGAAACATTTTTACTGTCGTAAATTCGATTTAATAATGCTAAATCTTCTTCATTTGAACTACATGGATAAAACGGTAATGTTCCAAATAACATCCACGTATTTTCATCGCGAATATCGAGTAAATGATGCAGTGCTTTTCTTGTATCTGATAAAGAAAGCACTTCTAAATTAGAGGCAAAATTCACTGGATACATTGGGTGTATTTCATGACGAGCACATTTCATTTCTTCAATGACTTGCTTATGAATTTTTTCTAAATGTGGGTACGTTCGTTTATTCAACATCGTTTCAGCTGAAACCATTACGCCCGCTTCCGCTAAAGCACGGCTATTTTCAATCATTCTTTCAAACTGAGCCGCACGACGTTCACGCGGTGGTTTTCTTTCCATATTCGCAAAGCCACCATCTACAAAATCATCAATTGTTCCCCAGTTATGGGAAATATGTAAAACGTCCAAATAAGGCGCGATTTCCATATAACGATCTAATGGCATCGTTAAGTTTGAATTTAGTTGTGAACGAATGCCTCTTGCATGCGTATATTTCAATAAAGGTAAGACGTATTCATCGATTGATTTTCTAGAAAACATCGGCTCTCCGCCCGTAATACTAAACGTTCTTAAGTTTGGAATTTCATCTAAACGTTGAATTAATAACTCTAACGGCAATGCATCTGGATCTTTCATCGCCAACATATCTCCAACTGCACAATGTTCACAACGCATATTACATAAATATGTCGTCGTAAATTCAATGCTCGACAATGTGTATTTTCCGTGTGCTTCAATATCTAAGTAAGCTTCCCAAGGGTCATACTGAGGTGTCATCTTTGGGAGCGTAATGTCTTTCGTTGTCATTTCAAAAACTCCTTGATTCAATTAAATTAATAAAGTCCACTCTCTAGTATGCACTTCCTAGCTACGATTCGCAAGTCACTCTTTCGGATTATGCGGTGTTTCTTCATATTGATAAGCGGGGTCCGTCGCAAATTGATTGTATCTACGTTTATACAATTCAAAGAAATGTTGAACGAACACTTTTAACACTGCAAACCCAGGAATTCCTAAAATCACTCCTGCAATCCCGAATAAAGAGCCTGCTGTTAACAACACAAAAATAATTGTAATCGGATGAATTTGTAAAGATTTCCCCATAATTTGTGGTGAAATAAACTTACCATCAATTAATTGAACGACTGTCCAGACAACCGCCAATTTTAAAATCATAAAAGGGGATGTCACAATCGCGATAATGACAGCTGGTGTAATCGCAATTAATGGCCCTAAGTAAGGCACTACACTTGTAAACATCGCCAATACACCAAGTAGTAAAGCGTACTTCATCCCAATAATAAAGAAACCAATGGATACCATCACGCCGATACAGATGGCCACAAGAATCTGCCCCTGAATATAAGAACTAATTTGATGATCCGCTTGAAGTACAATCTCTTTGGCATCTTTACGCATACGTGGCGGCAACATTTTAATGACTAAAGCTGGTAATTTCTCGCCATCTTTTAATAGGTAAAATAAAATAAAGGGTACGGTCACAATGGATAAAACAAACCCAGTTAAAGCACTGACGAATGAAGTAAGACCAGATGCGAGCCCACCCATTGCTTCAGTAATTTTCGAACCAATATCGCTTGGAATCGAATCCAATAATTTATCAGGACTGATATCTAAACTACTGTAAAACGAAGCGAATAAAGAACTTCTTAAAAACTCATCAATTGTATACGTCAATTGTTTAAAATATGACGGAAATTCATCTGTTAAATTTTGAAATTGAAGCTTTAAAAACGGCAATACTAAAAATATGAGTAAGGTTAATAAACCAGCTGCACCAAGGAAGATGATTAAAATGCCCCACGGTCTTGGGATTTTAGCTTTTTCTAACAGACGTAATATTGGACGCAGTAAATAATAAGCAATCATCGCTAAAATGATTGGTAATATTACGGTTGAAAACAATACATTTAATGGATGAAAGATAAATGGAATTTGCTTATAAGTAAAAATAATGAGCCCGATTAATAAAATCGTCAACAATACAAATAAAGTATTTTTGCCGCCTAGAAATGCGATTAAATTGCCATATGGACTTCTTTGTTCGTCTTTTCTTTCTTTCATAAACATCTCCCCTTCCATTCTGTTATTCGTGCGATTATTGATGATTTAATAAAAACGCATCAATCGCAGCTCGGTTTTGCTCTAAATCAATTTCAATTACAGATCCTGCATGTGCATAGTCATTGTAACGATAGCTACCTTCTACTGGAATCGTCATCGTTTCAACGTCCATTTGCTTCGCCAATAATAAAGGAATCGCTTTTTGAATGATTTCTTTTTCTGGTAAATCTGTTTCAACAAAATTTGACAAAGCGCCTAAAATTTTAGGACTTCTGATTATGGTACTTAATTTTGTTGACTCATTTTTTAAAGACGCAATAACTTCTTGTTGACGTTGCACACGCCCAAAATCCCCTTCTTGATCCATCCGAAATCTTGCATAGCCTAATAATTCTTGGCCATTTAATTGTTGCACCCCTGGCATTAATGTCACACCGATGTTTTGAGACATTTCTTTTTGAACATTCATTTCCACACCGTTTGGAAAAGCGATGTCAATCATCGACTCGAAATTTTCAAAGTCAATAATCGCATAATGATGAATCGGAATGCCAAACATGCTTGTAATCGTATCTTTCGCTAACTGAATGCCATCTAAATAAAATGCTGTGTTTAATTTATACGACTTATAACCTGGAATCTCGGCATAAATATCACGCATTAATGACAGTGTTCGAATCGAGCCATCACTTTTATCCCAAGAAACAATCATCATTGTATCTGTTCGAGAACGTCCTGATCCATCATTATCAATTCCTAGTAGTAGAAAGTTTTCCATCGTAGGATAGTTCGGATGAAGCAAGTCCCCTTCAAACTCTCCAACATCGTACGTAAAACCTTTCGTTATATTTTTACCAATACTAAATTGAATGACGGCGTAAATCGCAAATAACAATATACTTATAAAAAATAACGTAAATAGTACACGCCCAAGTCGAAGCTTTCTTCTTCTTTTTAATATCGGTTGTTCTTCATGGTCTACCATTATAATTCCTCCAAAACTTGATCTTCTAAACATATAACGAAACATTTCAAAGGTTGGTTTCGTGCATTTTCAGTACAATCATATCATGAGTTTTTTCTTTTTGGTAAAAAAGACCCTTTCTAACTAAATAAGTCTTCATTTTTCTTCAAAGTTAAAATCAAACATTCCAGAGTATTAAGTAATTCGCGATAATTTCAGGAAGTCTCCTTTTATTTTCATGACAAAGCATTTTCTTCATGGCATGCTTTTGAGATAAATAAGTTCAGCAAACCTTTGAACGAATGGCGAATTAATCTTGTGCGTGGTCGAAACTTTTCCGCGCACGGCGAATGAATCTCGCGAGTGGTCGAATCTTTTCCACGAACGGTGAATTAATCCCTCGAGCGGTCGAACCTCTCCCGGAACGACAAATTAACCTCATGAATTTCAAATTTATTTAAGAAATATCCTTATGAATCAGCGGACATGAATCAATTTCTAGACCAAAAACTCCTTTTAAAATAAAAACATTGACAACCGTTTAAACCAAATTCAGTTTTGTTGCATAGTATAGAGATAGAAATAATGAAAGGCGGTGCTTCTAATGAGCAACACATATAAAGGTGGCGTTGGATCATCATTCTCCCTACTCGTCGTATTGTTTATCCTTCTTATTATTATCGGTGCAAGTTATTTATACTAAACATCGTTCATCGATTACATGTCTACACAATTAAATTGAAAGTGAATTGTAACGATTAAAATTAGAATAGACATTGCTACTATTCAAATTAAATTCTTCAGTACTAAGCTATTCACTGCCGAATCATACAGCCCCTCCTGCATCAGTCAATTTAAAAGTTCCCGTTAAACCTTCGTATGGTATAATGTTTTTCAGAAGTATATAAAGAAGGTGAATATATGGGAAATGAAAGAATTGAAAAAGCGACATTTGCAGGAGGTTGCTTTTGGTGTATGGTGAAACCCTTTAAAGAATGGGATGGCATTATTGATGTTGTGTCTGGTTATATGGGCGGACATGTTGATAATCCAACATATGAAGATGTGAAAGCTGGAGACTCTGGGCATTTAGAAGTCGTTGAAATTACTTTTGATGCAAATGTTTTTCCTTATGAACAATTACTTGATATTTACTGGCAACAAATTGATCCAACAGATGATGGCGGACAATTTCAAGATCGCGGTCACTCGTACACGACGGCTATTTTTTATACGAATGAAACACAAAAGCAAATAGCAGAAAAATCGAAACAACAATTGGATCAAAGTGGGAAGTTTAATAAGCCCGTCATTACCCCAATACGACCGGCTGAAACATTTTATAGAGCCGAAGAGTACCACCAAGACTATTATCAAAAAGAACAACAACATTATGAAGAGGATCGTGCTGCATCAGGTCGCGATGAATTTATTCAGCAACATTGGCAAGATTAAAAATGATCTATAATGAATGCCGAGACGTCATGTAAGAAGCGTCTCGGCATTTTTAGTTCGTTTTATTTTCAATCTTTTCCTTCGAACCATTCACAAAGAAACTAATGACAAACATTCCGATATACAAAACAAGCATTGTCACCATTGTTGTGTCCAAAACATTTGCAAGTTCCCAACAGTTTTCAATTTGTAACCTTAAAAGTAAAGACGTTAAAAATCTAGGTCTTCGCAATTGGCAATGCCCGATATGCGAAACAGAACACGACCGAGATATTAACGCAGGATAAAATCTAAAAACAGAAGCGATAAGACTTCTAACCGTCGGAACTACGGGGATAGCTAATCAATATCTAGTGGTTACACCGGAGATCTTAGGAATCCTCCACCTCTAAACGAAGTGAAGTTGGGGTAGTTCAACGCCACTCACTTCAACAGTTACAACTTATTTTATGTTATCATCAATTATCATTCCCTACTTTGATTAAAACGTGTTATAATCGGGATATTGTGAATTTAGGAGGAAGTAATATGATTACAGTTAGTAACGTAAGTCTTCAGTATGGAGATCGTAAATTATTTGAAGACGTTAATATACAATTTAACCCAGGTCACTGCTATGGATTAATTGGTGCCAATGGGGCTGGAAAATCAACATTTTTAAAAGTATTATCAGGTGAAATTGAAGCGCAATCAGGTCATGTGAGTATGAAAGCTGATGAGCGTATGGCTGTCTTAAAACAAAACCATTTTGAGTATGAAGAAAATGAAGTTCTTGAAACAGTTATTATGGGTCATAAAAAACTGTATGATATTATGAATGAGAAAAATGCGATTTACTTAAAAGAAGATTTTTCCGATGAAGACGGTATTCGCGCAGCTGAACTTGAAGGTGAATTTGCAGACTTAAACGGTTGGGAAGCTGAATCTGACGCTGCTATTTTACTACAAGGCTTAGGTATTCCTGAATCTATGCATCACTTAAAAATGGCTGAATTAACAGGTTCAGACAAAGTAAAAGTATTATTAGCACAAGCTTTATTTGGTAAACCAGACGTTTTACTATTGGACGAGCCGACAAACCATTTAGACATTCAAGCAATTCGTTGGTTAGAAGAATTTTTAATTAACTTTGATAACACAGTCATTGTTGTTTCACATGACCGTCATTTCTTAAACAATGTTTGTACACAAATCGCAGACTTAGACTTCGGTAAAATTCAAATTTATCCAGGTAACTATGATTTCTGGTATGAATCAAGTCAACTTGCATTAAAAATGGCACAAGATCAAAATAAGAAAAAAGAAGAGAAGATTAAAGAGTTGGAAGCATTCATTGCACGCTTCAGTGCGAACGCTTCTAAATCTAAACAAGCGACTTCTCGTAAAAAGACGTTAGATAAAATTCAACTAGATGATATTAAACCATCATCACGTCGTTACCCTTACGTCAACTTCTCACTCGGACGCGATATCGGAAACGATGTATTGTCTATTAAAGATGTGTCGAAAACAATTGACGGTGTACAATTGCTAAAAGATGTCAACTTAACAATGAATAAAGACGATAAAATTATTCTGTTAGGTAACCCACTTGCAAAATCAGCTCTCTTAGATATTTTAGCTGAAGAAACAACACCAGATGAAGGTTCAATTAAATGGGGTGTGACGACAACTCAAGCGTACTTCCCAATTGATAACGCAAAATACTTTGACGGCAATGAACCAACATTAGTTGATTGGTTACGCCAATATTCACCAGAAGACGAGACGGAAACATTTTTACGCGGCTTCTTAGGTCGTATGTTATTCTCTGGTGAGGAAGTAAAGAAAAAACCTTCTGTTCTTTCAGGTGGAGAAAAAGTGCGTTGTATGCTTTCTAAGATGATGTTATCGAATGCGAACGTTTTATTATTAGATGAGCCGACAAACCACTTAGACTTAGAATCAATTCAAGCTTTAAACAACGGTTTAATCGCATATAAAGGTGCAATGATTTTCACATCTCATGACCACCAATTCATTCAAACAATCGCAAACCGTGTCGTTGAAATTCGTGAAGACGGCACAGTATTCGATAAATTAATGACATACGAAGAGTATTTAGATTGGAAACAAAATAATAAGTAATGAGGAAAGCGTAGAAAATTTTCTACGCTTTTTTTGTGAGAAGATGTTTAAAGTTCTATATTTAAAGGAAATCAGAAAGTAAAGGAGCTGAAGAAAATGAAAGCAATATTAAAAAGGTCTCTCTTCCTGTTAGTTGCTTTATTCATGGTCGCTGCTTGTAGTCAAAATAACGACCCGACTCCCCCACCATCGAACGCAAATGGCGGTTCTACTGATACGAATGGTGAAGAAAGTCCTGAACCTGATACGAATGAACCAGATGAAGAAGAAGAGATTGTACTGTTAGATTATTTTATGCCAGACGGTTCTAAAGCTCATTACCAAGGTGAAGGTAATGAATTTGCAGAGCTCGACATTGAAACGTATCATTTAAATGAACAATATGTCGTCATCGATGAAAACAATGGTGGATCATTTATCCGAAAAATTTATAAAGTAACGGACAATAAAATTGCGGTAGTTTCTGAAGAAATGATTGATTTAAATGAGGATTTACCAACGATTGAAGAGTTAGA
>ERZ808028.674-NODE-674-length-25603-cov-4.421570_pt1 | contig 25603 bp, 28 predicted proteins | sample MGYA00380184_ERZ808028 | MGnify/ENA primary metagenome ERZ808028 (study PRJEB31490, sample SAMN06133397) | mouse gut metagenome | isolation source: J8_1 | host: mice | place: China: Chengdu | collected 2015-05 ...
GGCGGGGGCAGGCCGTCCGCCGAGTCCGCCGCCAAAAAGCCCGCCGAGGAGGGCAGGCAGGCTCAGCCCCCCAGGCAGAAGCAAAAGGGGGAGCAGCAGCGTCCGCCTCGGCCGGAAAAGCAGCCCAAGGCGCCCGCCGCACCATCCCCGGCCTCCGATGGGACAGCGGCCCTTCCCACCGGTGAGAAAAAGCGCCCCCACCGCCGCCGCTACCGGGGCAAGCCCAAGGGCGACAGGCCCCAGGGCCCGAAACCGGAATCCTGACCGGCATGAGACGGGCGGGCGCTGTATGCGCCCGCCCGTTTGTTTGAGGTGATTTGCTATGACGGAATATCAGAAAATGCTGGGCGGCCAGCTCTACAACGCCCAGGACGGCGAGCTCCAGGCCATGCACCGGACGGCCATGGAGCTCTGCCACGCCCTCAACCAGCTCAACCCCAATCAGAAGGAGGAGGCCCGCGCCCTGCTGCGGCAGCTTCTGGGCCGGACCGGCGAACACTTCACCATCAAATCCACCTTCTGGTGCGACTACGGCCGGCACATCACCATCGGCGAGAACTTCTTCTGCAACTACAACTGCGTGATGCTGGACTGCGCCCCCATCACCTTCGGTAACAACGTCATGGTCGCCCCCAACTGCGGCTTCTACACCGCCGCCCACCCCCTGGACCACACCCTCCGGGACGAGGAGCTGGAGTACGCCAAGCCCATCACCGTGGGGGACAGCGTTTGGATCGGCGGGGGCGTCACCGTTCTGCCCGGCGTCACCATCGGCAGCCGCGCCGTCATCGGCGGGGGCAGCGTGGTGGTCCATGACATTCCCGAGGGGGTTGTGGCCGTCGGCAACCCCTGCCGTCCCATCCGCACCCTTTAAATGCAAAAAAGGAGCTCCGCCTTTGGGCCCATACCGTAAGGAAGTTAACACCCGCCAAAAGAAGTTGCTTTTCGGCGGGTGTTGCCTTATATTAATTTCACCGACAACGCGGAGTTAGGAGAGATACAATGGATAGACCGGTCACAACGCTATTTATGCTTATGTCTGTTGACGGAAAAATCAGCACAGGGGCAACAGATAATTTAGATTTAGACAGAGATCTCCCCAAAATTGCGGGCGTTCAAGAAGGACTGCACCAGTATTATGAGATAGAGCAGACAACCGATCTGTGGTCGCTCAATTCTGGGAGAGTACAGGAAAAGCTAGGCGTCAACTCCAAGGAAATGCCGAACAAGTTGCCTGTTTCCTTTGTAATGATCGACAACCATCATTTGACCAAACAAGGTATTCGCTATTTTTGCGCCCGCTCAAAAGAATTTGTGCTGGTCACCTCCAACGCAGACCATCCAGCGTTTCAGATGGATGAGGACAACCTTCATATCATCTGTCAGAGCAAGTTGTCTTTACCTGACGTGCTTGCACAACTCAAGTCAGAATATGGCTGTCAAAGGATCACCATACAAAGCGGCGGTACATTGAACGGGCTGTTTCTTCGGGAAAAACTGTTTGATTATATTGATATTGTGATCGCCCCTATTTTAGTCGGCGGCAAGGATACATCCACACTGATCGACGGGAGGTCTTTGCTGTCAGAAAGTGAATTATCCCAATTAGGCGTGCTGAAATTGCAGGAATGTATGGTCTTGGAAAACTCGTATCTCAGATTGCGTTACCAGGTGATCCATTGACAGCTTCCAGTTTACTGTTCTTTCCCACGAGTACTTTCCCCGAAAGTGTCATAGTGGGTTACATACTATAAAAAGGGCAAGACAGACCGTAATGGTTTGTCTTGCCCTTAACTTCTTTATAAAGCCATGCCCTTATGGCGGAGCTCTTTTTTATTTGGCCAGCATAGCGGCTGCAAAGGCCCGCGCATCCGCCAGGTCCGTCCCGTCGGGGTGGGACAGGGCCTGGTCATAGGCCCGGAGCATGTTCTCCAGCCGGGCGTCGCCGGGCTTCTCCTTGAGCTGAACCTCATACCGGGCCCGGACGGCAGGGGGCATCCGCCCCGGACAGAACCAAGTGCCCAACACCTGATTTCCCTCCGGCACCTCCGCCCGGAACCGGTCGGAGAGAGAGGCAAAATACATCTCAGACAGGCCAAAACCCGCCGTGCCGAACAGGGCCACCCGCTTCCCGTGGAGTCCCTGCAAAAACTCCTTTACCACCGGGGCACAGGTGCCCTTGTCCGTCCAGGAGCCCACAAAGATCAGCTCCGCCTCCCCCACGTCCCGGGGCAGCGGGCCGAAGGCCACAATCTCATGGCCCTGACATCCCTCGCGGATGGCCTGGGCAATCTGGGCGGTGTTGCCCGTCTCGCTGGCGTATACAATGGCAATTTTCATCATGTCCTCCTCTGAAAAACGGCGGGCGGCCACAAGGGCCGTCCCTGCGGTGGCAATAACGCAATACGCTGTCCGGCGGGATTGACCCCCAACTGGCGGAAGCCCCGCTTTATTTGCTATACAAAAGCATCGCAGAATTGGCCATGCGCCCGCTTACAGCGGCACGGCCATGGGATGACAGCGCGTGGGCCGGTACGGCCCACATGCACAAACACTTCATGCGCTGAGCCTTTGCACCGTTTCGTGGCGCGCCCTGTGCGCATGAAGTGTTATGTACGGCGCGAGCGCCGCCCCGCTTTAGCGGGGCCCCAAGGGCTTATTTATTTATATTTTCTGCTCTCCGCAACTGCCAGCTCGTCACAGCGGTTATTATGGGGATTATCCGCGTGGCCCTTAACCCAGTGGAGACGGACGGTGTGGAGCTCGCACAGCGCGAGAAGCCGCTCCCACAGGTCAGGGTTGAGGGCCGGCTTCTTGTCCGACTTGATCCACCCACGGGCCCTCCAGCCCTTGGCCCAGCCCTTCTGTATGGCGTCAATGACGTACTTGGAGTCGGAGTAGAGCTCCACCTCACAGGGCTCCTTCAGCGCCTCCAAGGCAGTGATGACGCCAGTAAGCTCCATCCGGTTGTTGGTGGTGTGGGGCTCCCCGCCGGAGAGCTCCTTGCGGAACTCCCCGTATTGCAGGATAGCCCCCCACCCCCCGGGGCCCGGATTGCCCGAGCACGCCCCGTCGGTATAGATCGTGACTGTTTTCATAAATCTCCTATGGCCTTCCCCTGGGGGAAGGTGGCACGGCGCAGCCGTGACGGATGAGGGGAACGCCCCTTCAACCGCCAAGTGAACGGCTTTACACACACCTTCAAAATTTCCATTGATCTCCGTATTTGGAAAGCGCAGAACATTGAGCTTCCACACATCCCGCAACTACCCGGTTTGTGTGAGATCCGCCTTCTGTCTCTCACGCTCATAATGCTGCCCGCCGTCCAGCTCTACAACAAGCCTGGCTTTATGGCAGTAAAAATCCACAATATAGGGGCCAAATACCTTTTGCCGGTGGAATGGGACCGGATACGCCCGCAGAAAGTCATACCAAAGATGATTTTCCTCTCTCGTGGCATGTTTCCGAAGCCGCTGCGCAAAGGCGCGAGGCGCTTTCTCACCCTGTATGTCGCCCCACCTTCCCCTCATCCGCCCCTGCGGGGCACCTTCCCCCAGGGGAAGGCCTTATTGATCCGCCTGGACAGAGGGATTCCTCCTCCGGTCATGGACAGCGGAAGGAGAGACCCTTTTACAAATCCTCCAGGATGGCCCGCCGCTTCTGGTCGTACTCCTCCTGGGTGATCAATCCCTGTTCGTAGAGGGTCTGGAGTTGACGCAGGCGTTCCTCAAGGCCGCCGCTTTTTTCACCGTTTTCGTCCTCTATATGAATTTCTGGTCCCACATAGCCCCTACCGAAGGCCTGATAAAAGTTCATACCGGTGATACCGGCGGCGATGAGGGTCCACAGAATACCGAACAGTCCAAACGTGGGAATGACCAAAAACAGGCCGATGCATACAAAGATGATGCCAACCACGCCGCCAAACACGGCCTGGCTCTTGCTGGGTCGGTAAGTGACGCGTCTGCGGCGCATGGCTTATTCCTCCTCTGTACCAACGGCAGGGGAATCCCCCTCAGCGGCCTCCTCTTCCTCCTCGTGGTCGGTACGGGCGAAGGAGATCACCTTGACCCCCTCCTCCAAATTCATGATCTTGACACCCTGGGCGGTGCGGCCGTAGGTGGAGATGCCGGCGGCCGCCATGCGGATGATCACGCCGGCATCGTTGATCACCAGCACGTCGTCCCCGTCGCTGACCACCTTGACCCCCACCACTGGACCGGTTTTCTCGGTGACATTATAGCCCTTCAGGCCAAATCCGCCCCGCTTCTGGGGCCCGTCGGCGCGGATATACTCGTCCATGTCGGTGCGCTTGCCGTAGCCGTTTTCGGTGATCATCAACACCTGGTGGTCCCGCTTGGCCCGGGCGGCCCCCACCACGTAGTCGCCGGGGCGCAGGTTGATGCCCCGGACGCCGGCGGCGTCACGGCCCATGCAGCGCACGTCGGTCTCCTTAAAGCAGATGGCCATGCCGTCGTGGGTGACGATCAGGATGGCCTGGTCGCCGTCGGTCTCCCGCACGCAGATGAGCTCATCCCCCTCGTCCAGGGTGATGCAGCGGATGCCCGCCTTGCGTGCAGTGTAGATGGAGGAGAGCTGGATGCGCTTGACGGTGCCGCTGCGGGTGACCATCACCAGATAGCGGTCCTCGGGGAATTCCCGCAGGTGGATCATGGCGGTGACCTTTTCATCCTGCTCGATGGGCAGCACATTGACCAGGTTGGTGCCCCGGGCGGTGCGGCCCGCCTCGGGGATCTGATAGCCCTTTTTGCGGTGGACCCTGCCCTTGTTGGTGAAAAAGAGGATGAAATCGTGGGTGGAGGCGGTGAACACGGTGTCCACATAGTCCTCCTCCTTGGTGGACATGGCGGTAATGCCCTTGCCGCCCCGGCGCTGGGCCTTGTAGGTGGAGGCGGCGGTGCGCTTGATGTAGCCGCCGGCGGTGAGGGTGAAGACGCACTCCTCCTCCTCGATGAGATCCTCGATGTCGATCTCGTCCTCCACGTCCTGGATCTCGGTCACCCGGTCGTCGCCGTACCTGTCCCGGATGGCGGTAAGCTCGTCCTTGAGCACGCCACGGATCTTCTCCTCACTGGAGAGCAGCTCATTGAAGTAGGCGATGCGCGCCTCCAGCTCCTTGTATTCGTTTTGCAGCTTCTCCTTCTCCAGCCCCTGGAGCCGCTTGAGCTGCATGTCCAGGATGGCCTGGGCCTGCACGTCGCTGAGGCCGAAGCGGTTCATCAGGTTCTCCTTGGCGTCGTCGTAGCTCTCCCGGATGGTCTGGATTACCGCGTCAATGTTGTCCTCGGCAATCAGCAGGCCCTCCAGCAGATGGGCCCGCTCCTGGGCCTTGCGCAGATCGTAGCGGGTGCGGCGGACGATGACCTCCTCCTGGAAGGCGATGTACTCGTCCAGGATGTGGCGCAGGGAGAGGATCTTGGGCTGGGGCTGGCCGCCGGACTGCACCAGGGCCAGCATATTGATGGCGAAGGTGGTCTGGAGCTGGGTCTGTGCAAACAGGCGGTTGAGCACCACCTGGGGATTGGCGTCCCGCTTGAGCTCGATGACCACCCGCATGCCGTTGCGGTCGGACTCATCCCGGATGTCGGAGATGCCCTCCAGCCGCTTGTCCTCCACCTGGTCGGCCATATTTTTGATGAGCATGCGCTTGTTGACCTGGTAGGGGATCTCTGTGACGATGATGCGGGTACGGTTGTTGCCGAACTCCTCAAACTCGGTGCGGGCCCGGACGCACACCCGGCCCCGGCCGGTGGCGTAGGCCGCCCGGATGCCGGAGCGGCCCATGATGATCCCCCTGGTGGGGAAGTCGGGGCCCTTCACGTGCTCCATCAGGTCGGACAGCTCCGCCTCCGGGTTGTCCAGCACGCAGATCGTGGCATTGATCACTTCCCGCAGGTTGTGGGGCGGAATATTGGTGGCCATGCCCACGGCGATGCCGGAGGAGCCGTTGACCAGCAGATTGGGGAACCGGGAGGGCAGTACCCGGGGTTCCTTCCGGCTCTCGTCGAAGTTCGGGTCCCAGTCCACCGTGTCCTTCTCGATCTCCCGCAGCATCTCGTCGGAGATCTTGGCCATGCGGGCCTCGGTGTAACGGTAGGCGGCCGGGGGATCGCCGTCGATGGAGCCGAAGTTTCCGTGGCCGTCCACCAGGGGGTAGCGCATGGAGAAATCCTGGGCCAGGCGCACCAGGGCGTCGTACACCGAAGCGTCGCCATGGGGGTGGTAGCGGCCCAGCACGTCGCCCACGCAGGTGGCCGACTTCTTGAAGGGCTTGTCCGCGGTCAGATTATCCTCATACATGGCGTAGAGGATGCGCCGGTGGACCGGCTTCAGGCCGTCCCGCACGTCGGGCAGCGCCCGGCCCACGATGACGCTCATAGCGTACTCGATGTAGCTCTGCTCCATCTCGTGCACCAGATAGGAGGTCTCTATCTTCTGGTCTGGAAACCGGATTTCCTCCGGATCATACTGTGGCTTTTTACTCATGTATCTGCCTCACATTCTTCGTGATAGGGTGGTTCACGGCGGGCGGCCGCAAGGGCCGCCCCTACAAATTGCGGGTGGGCGTTTCGCTGTTCCCGGCGATTTTTTCCTTTGTAGGGGCGGATGCCTTCATCCGCCCGTTTTTGTTGCCTGGGCGGCACCGGAACGTCGGGCCGATGTGGGCATCGGCCCCTACGATACGCGTTCCGGGCACGTTGTCCGTTCCCCAATCCCTTAATAGTCCAGGTTGACGGCGTACTTGGCGTTGCGCTCGATGAACTCCTTGCGGGGCTCCACCTTCTCCCCCATGAGGACGGTGAAGGTCTGGTCGGCCCGGACAGCGTCGTCCAGCTCGATGCGCTTGAGGGTGCGCCGCTCCGGGTCCATGGTGGTTTCCCACAGCTCATGGGGGTTCATCTCACCCAGGCCCTTGAACCGGGAGATGTCCACCTTGGCGTTGGGATTGTCCCCCCGCAGCTCGGCGGAGATGGCGTCCCGCTCCTCCTCGGAGAAGGCCAGGCGGGTGGTCTTGCCGCGGCTGAGCTTGAACAGGGGGGGCACGGCGGCGTAGACGTAGCCGTGCTCAATGAGGGGCCGCATGAAGCGGAAAAAGAAGGTGAGCAGGAGCGTGCGGATGTGGGAGCCGTCCACGTCGGCATCGGCCATGATGATGACCTTGTGATAGCGCAGCTTCTCCAGATCGAAGTCGTCCCCAATGCCCGCGCCCAGGGCGGTGATGACGGGGGTGAGCTTGTCGTTGCCGTAGACCTTGTCGGCCCGGGCCTTCTCCACGTTGAGCATCTTGCCCCACAGGGGGAGGATGGCCTGGAAGCGGGAGTCCCGGCCCTGGGTGGCCGAGCCGCCGGCGGAGTCGCCCTCGACGATGTAGAGCTCGGTGAGCTCCGGGTTGACCTCGTTGCAGTCCCGCAGCTTGTCCGGCATAGCGGCTCCGCCCAGGGCGGTCTTGCGGCGGATGGACTCGCGGGCCTTGCGGGCGGCCTCCCGGGCCCGGTTGGCCATGAGGGCCTTGTCCAGAATGGCGCGGCCCACCGCCGGGTTCTCCTCCAAATACTCGGAGAGCTTGTCGGTGACAATGTTGTTGACCAGGGTGCGGATCTCGCTGTTGCCCAGCTTGGCCTTGGTCTGGCCCTCGAACTGGGCCTCGGTCAGCTTGACGGAGATGACGCAGGCGATGCCCTCCCGGCAGTCTTCGCCGGATACCTTGTCATCGTCCTTGAGAATCTTCATCTTCTTGCCGTAATTATTGAGCACCGTGGTCAGGGCCCGCTTGAAGCCCTCCTCGTGCATGCCGCCCTCCGGGGTGTGGACGTTGTTGGCGAAGGAGACGATGTTCTCGCTGTACCCGTCGTTGTACTGGAAGGCCACCTCCGCCATGGCGTCGTCCTTCTGTCCCGCCATGTAGACCACATCGGGGTGGACCGGGTCCTTGGACTGGTTGAGGAAGGACACAAACTCCCGGATGCCGCCGGCGTAGTGCATGGTGTCCTCCTGCTCCCGGCCGGGGCGCTCGTCCACGGTGTGGATGCGCAGGCCGGCGTTGAGGAAGGCCTCCTCCCGCATGCGGGTGTGGAGGGTGTCGTAGCTGTACTCGGTGATCTCAAACATCTCGGGGTCGGGCTTGAACACCACCTCGGTGCCGTGGCGGCCGGTGTCCCCCACCACCTGCATGGGCTGGGTCACCTTGCCCCGGGAGAACTTCATCTCGTAGACCTTGCCCTCCTTGTGAACCCGCACTTCCAGCCACTCGGACAGGGCGTTGACCACGCTGGCGCCCACACCGTGGAGGCCGCCGGACACCTTATAGCCGCCGCCGCCGAATTTGCCGCCGGCGTGGAGGATCGTGAACACCACCTCCAGGGCGGGCAGGCCGGTCTGGGGCTGGATATCCACGGGAATGCCGCGGCCGTTGTCGATGACGGTGATGATGTCCCCCTCTCCGATCTTGACGGTAATCTCGTCGCAGTAGCCGGCCAGGGCCTCGTCGATGGAGTTGTCCACGATCTCGTACACCAGGTGGTGCAGGCCGCTCTCCGACGTGGAGCCGATATACATGCCGGGGCGCTTGCGGACGGCCTCCAGGCCCTCCAGCACCTGGATCTCAGAGCCGCCGTACTCGTGCTCCACCTGGGTAGTGCTGTTCTCGAATTCTTCAGACATTTGAAAACCTCCATTGGGATATCCGGGCGGCCAGGGGCCGCCCCTGCGGCCCCGCCGCAGGAGCCGCCTCCGGCGGCCCGTTTGGGTTGTTTATTCGAAGCTGTTGTTCTCCGCCCGCCGGAGCAGCGTGGCGGTGGACAACTGGGAGAGATAGACGGTGGCCTCCCCGCCCGCCGGGCGGCAGAGGACAAACGACTTGGGCAGATCCTCGGCCACATTGACTACCTGCCCAGCCTGCTCGGCCCGCTCCAGGAACCTGCGGGTCAGGTGGGAGGCGCTGGTGTTGTCCAGATCAAAGAGGGCGAGCACGTCCCGGTAGGGTACCACAACGCCCTGGCCCAGATGCAGATACATTCAGCGCGCCCCCTTATCCTTCACCACCCGCGGGCCCCACAGCCGTTTCCACAGCCGCCAGCCCGCCAGCAGGCCCAGCAGGGCAAACAGCGCCGGCAATCCCGGCACAAAGAGCAGTTGGGTCAGCGGAGACTGGTCGGACTCCCAAACTCCGGCCCGCCCCACAGCCACCGCAGCCGTCAGCGCGACGGCCGCCGCCGGGGGAAGCAGCTTCCACCAACGCCGCCGGGTCAGCCGGCACACCAGATATTCTGCAATCAGCCCCGCCAGAAAGGGCAGCGCACAAAAGATACCGATAATAATGGGCATATGCTTCTCCTTGGATGCGTCCATGTGTGGAATGAAGGATTGCACGGGCCGCCGTTATCCCGCCCTATATGGGCAGGGGGTACGGACACCTTCCCCTATGGCTTCAGCGCCCCGCCGTGAATGTGGAAGACCTTCCCCTCCTCCAGACCCTCCAGCCGGGCGTCCTCGCAGCAGGTGATGAACACCTGCCCGCCGTTGATGCGCCGGAGCACGAACTCCTGCCGCCGGGCGTCCAGCTCGCTGAGCACATCGTCCAGCAGCAGCACCGGCCACTCGCCGGTCTCCTGATAAAAGATCTCCCGGGAGGCCAGCTTGAGGGACAGCGCCGCGGTGCGGGTCTGCCCCTGGGAGGCGAAGGTCTTGGCGCTCATGCCGTTCAGCTCCACGGTGAGATCGTCCTTGTGGGGGCCGGAGAGGCACTGGCGGGACTCCAGCTCCGCCTTCCGGTGGCTCTCCTGATGGGCCAGGAGCTGGGGGAGGATGCTTCGGGGGCTGTCCTCCGGGTCGGTGACGGTGGATACCGTCTCATAGGCCAGGCCAAGCTCCTCCCGCCCGCCGGAAAAGTCCAGATGGATGGGGGGCGTCACCTCCCGCAGGCGCTTGACGAAGTGGGCCCGGTAGTGGATCAGCAGGGCCCCGGTCTGGGCCATGCGCAGGTTGAACTCGTCCAGGGTGTCCAGCAGGGAGGGGTGCTCCTCCCAGTCCCGGAGTATGCGGACCTTATGCTCGTAGAGGCGGCGATACTCCGCCAGGGCCTCGGCGTACTTGGGCCGGAGCTGGCAGATACACCCGTCCAGGAAGCGCCGCCGGGTAGCCGCTCCCTCCCGGATGAGGTAGAGGTCCTCCGGGCAGAAGAGCACGGTGTTGAGCACGCCGGACAGCTCCCCGGCGGACTTGAGGCGCACCCCGTTGGAGTAGAGCTGCCGCCGCACCCCCCGGCCCAGACGGGCCTCCAGGGTGAAGTCCCGCCCACGGGCGGATACCTCCGCCTTCACAAAAGCATGGTCCACGCCGAACTGGATGAGCTCCCGGTCGTACCGGGCCCGGTGGGAGGAGGCGGTGGACAGATAGGCCACCGCCTCCAGCAGATTGGTCTTTCCCTGGGCGTTCTCGCCGTAGATGACGTTGACCTCCGGGGAAAAACGGGCGTCAAGGTGGACGTAGTTGCGAAAAAAATCCAGGGCAATGGAGTGGACAATCATACCACTTTCAGTGTCACGCCGTCCAGCGAAACGGTGTCGCCGGGGCGGATTTTCCGGCCCCGCATGGTGCAGGTCTCGTCGTTGACCAGCACCTCGCCGTCCTGTATGCGCTCCTTGGCCTCTCCGCCGGTGCCCGCCAATCCATCAAACTTGAGCAGGGCGTCCAGCTTGATGAATTCCGTGGTGATTTTGACTTGCCGTTGTTCCATAGTTCGTTCCTCTCTCAGTCAGGGGTGGTGAGGGCCTCCAGCAGCCGGTAGACCTCCGGCAGGGCCTTTTTCAGCGCCACCGGCCGGCCCTTGGCCCGGTCATAGAAGAAGTGGCCGGAGGTGCCCTCCGCCTTCAGCTCCCCGGTGGACGCCTCCCGCATCTCGTAGCCCAGCTCCAGCTTGGCCGGGGACAGGCGGCGGATGAATACCGTGATGGCCAGCTCCTCGCCGAAGCGGGTCATGGCCCGGTATTTGCAGGAAATGTCCGTCAGGGCGAAGTCGATGCCCGCCTCCACCGCCCTGGCGTAGGGAAAGCCGAGCTGATCCATGAAGTCGGTGCGGGCCTCCTCCATCCAGGCGATATAGTTGCCGTGCCAGATGATGCTCATGCCGTCGGTCTCGTAGAACTGGGGTCGGCGAAGGTAGGGCTTGATCTCCATACTCACTCGCCCGCCTTCAGCCGCACGGGCAGCACCATGTAGAGGAAGTTCTCCTCCCCCTCGGTGGGCAGGATGACGCAGGGGGACACGCCGGTAGTCAGCTCCAGCCGCACCTTGTCCGCCGGGGCGGCCTTGAGGGCGTCCATCAGGTACTTGTTGTTGAAGCCGATCTCCAGTCCGCCGCCGTCGCCGCTGAGGGGGCACTCGTCATAGGCGTCGCCGATGGCGGTTTTGGTGGAGATTTTCAGCAGATTGCTGTCAAATACGCAACGCAGGGGACTTTTCAGCTTGTCGCTGATGATGAGGGACACGCGGTCGATGGAGGAGAGCAGGGCGCGGGTGTCCCCCTCCACGTGGATGGTGTTGTTGCGGGGGATGGCCTGCCGGTAGGCCAAAAATTCGCCCTCCAGACGGCGGGACACCAGCATGGTGTCCCCCACCTTGAACATCACGTGGCGGGCGCCCTGGGTGACGGAGGCCGGCTCGTCCACGTCGCTGCAAATTTTTTCCACTTCGGACAGGGCCGCGCCGGGTACTACGAAAGAGAAGGTCTCCGCTCCCTCCTTCTTGTCGATGGCCTCGTGGCGGAGGGCCAGGCGGTAGCCGTCCACCGATACGATGGTGAGACCGTTGCCGTCCACTTCAAACAGGGAGCCGGTGTGGATGGGGCGGCTTTCGTTGTCGCTGACGGCAAAGAGGGTCTGGGAGATCATGGCCTTGAGCTTAGATTGTGGCAAAATCAGGGAATTCTGATATTCTACGGTCGGCAACTCGGGGAATTCTTCCGGATCGGTGCCCAGAATGTTGAATTCGCTCATACCACACTTGATGTTTACCATATAGTTTTCTGATTGAAAGGTGACAATATCATCGGGTAGCTTGCGGACAATTTCACCAAACAGGCGTGCGCCCAGCACCAGAGTGCCCTCCTCCCGGATGTCGGCAGGGACAATGGTGCGGATGCCAGTCTCCAGGTTGTAGCCGGTGAGGCGGAGGTCGCTGCCGGCCTCCAGCAGAATCCCTTCCAGAGCGGGAATGGAGCTTTTGGGAGATACTGCTCTGGATGTGGTGGAGATGGCGGCCTGTAGCAGAGCTTTTTCGCAGGAAAATTTCATGATTGGTGACCTCCATTTTGTAGTGAGTGTGCGTGAATCCCCGGAGAAAGGGGAGAATGAGATCGTAATAGTAAGCCGTAGGGGAAAATGATGTGGAAAAATGGCGGAATCCGCTGGGGGGGAAGGGCTCCCGTTTCCACAGGGGATGGGGATGTTTTTGTCCCCTTTCCACCGATGAGGACGAAGGGATGGATTTTTCCACACAGGGTTGTCCACATCTTCACAAAATACCGTGGAAATGTGGACAGAACGGTCAATTATTCGTAGCGGGCATTGATGTTGGCGTTGATGTCCTTGATAACCTCGGCAATCTCCGGGTTGGTCTTAGTCAGCTTCTCGATTCGGTCAATGGAGTGCATGACGGTGGTGTGGTCGCGGCCTTCGAACTCCTTGCCGATCTCCTTGAGGGAGAGGTTGGTCATGCGGCGGATCTGGTACATGGCGATCTGCCGGGCCAGGGCGGTGTCCTTGGTGCGGCCCTGCCCCCGGAGGGCGTCGGCGTCGATGTTGTAGAACTTGCTCACCTCGTCGATGATGATGTCCGGCGAGGGGAGGAAGTCGGCCTTGTCCTTGAACATGTCCCGTACCGCCCGGGTGACGGTGTCCACGTCCACGCTCTCCCCCATCAGCTCCTGGAAGGCGAGGATTTTGTTGACGGTTCCCTCGATCTGCCGCACGTTGGAGGTGATGTTCTCCGCGATATACTGGAGCACCGGGTCGGGCAGGTTCATGCCGCGCCGGATGGCCTTGTTTTTGATGATGGCCACCCGGGTCTCGTAGTCGGGCGGCTGGATGTCCACGGGCAGGCCCCACTCGAACCGGGTGCGCAGCCGGTCGTCCAGCCGCAGCATCTCTTTGGGCGGCCGGTCGGCGGTGAACACGATCTGGCGGCCCGCTTCGTACAGGGTGTTGAAGGTGTGGAACATCTCCTCCTGGGTGGACTCGCGGCCGGCGATGAACTGCACGTCGTCCATGAGGAACACGTCCGCCGAGCGGTACTTCTCCCGGAATTCGGGGTTGCGCCCCTCACGGATGGCCTGGATGAGCTCGTTGGTGAAGGAGTCGCCCTTGATATAGACGATCCGGTAGTCCGGGTGGTTCTGGTGGATCTTGTGGGCGATGGCGTACAGCAGGTGGGTCTTGCCCAGGCCGGACTCGCCGTAGATAAACAAGGGGTTGTAGGTCTGGGCGGGCCGCTCGGCCACCGCCTGGGCCGCCGCGTGGGCGAATTTGTTGGACGCGCCCACCACGAACCGCTCAAAGGTGTACTCCTCGGTGCCCGGCAGAAAGACATCGTCGGTTTTTTTCTTGCCGAAGTCCTCCAGCTCGCCCTCTCCCAGGACTACCACCTCGAAGTCGGCGGAGAAGAGCTCGTGGAGCGCCTTTTGGATCACGGGCAGATAGCGGGCCATGATGATGTCCCGCTTGAAGTTGGAGGGGGTGTGGAGCACAAACCGGTTGGCGTCCAGCGCCACGGGGGTGGCGTCGTCAAACCAGGTGTTGATCGTGGTGGCGGTCATATCCCCCTCCATGAGGGAGAGCACCTTGGGCCAGATATCGGCCGGGAAATTCACGGAAAGACCACCTCTTTCGGAAAATATCAATAGCACTTTATTATACCAAAAAATTGCCTTGAAAGCAACGTATACTACTAAAAAAAGAATCTCTTTTTTCAAAGATTTCTCCACCGGGCCGGGATCAGCGCTGCTTCCCCGTTACCTGCTTGGGACTGGGGGCTGCGGCCCCGGAACCCCATGGAGCCGGTCGGCGGTACGTTGTACGATGGCGGCAAGACTTGAAGGCGGTTGTGGCCCGCATCGGCCGGCGCGTGTCGATGCTTTGCCTGACGGCCCCCGGCGGATTACCCACCCAATTTGGCGGCATGTGCGCTGTACTTGCCTGTGCAACGCCGCCCCGGACTGCGGTGCGCCGGACTTGCCGCAATCCCTGTTCCCCGCTCCGCCGGAAATGCCGCCGGGCTCCGCCCGGCCTGTTTTTTACCTCTATGGTCCCCTATGCGCCTACCCTCCGAGCTTCTGCGTAGGGGCGGCCCTTGTGGCCGGCCGGCGGGAGGTTTGGGCGGGGAGGAAAGAGGCGGGCGGGGACAAGCCCCGCCCCTACGGGTGAGTGTTGGCCGAGGCGGGCCCAATGGACACAAGATGTAGTACCCGGCGCGGAAGCAGGCCCAAACCGCAAAAAAGATTGCAAAAATGGTGTTGACAGGCTATTTTGAGATAGGCTATAATATCATCTGCATCGTGCAGGCCTGCATGGTGTAAAGCAGTTTACTTTGACGACCGCAGCCGGAAGGCTGTTGTGGTGGGCGGCCCTGCCGCCGGATTACAGTACAGGAGGTGTACCGACATGGTCCGTACCTATCAGCCCAAGAAGCGCCAGCGCTCCAAGGAGCACGGGTTCCGTAAGCGTATGCGTACCGCCAACGGCCGCAAGGTCCTGGCTCGCCGCCGCGCGAAGGGCCGCGCCCGGCTGACCCACTAATGGGTCCGCGAATGGAATAGGGCTTTCAGAAGGGGCGGGGGAGTTTTCCCACCGCCCCTGCGTAGCATACGGAGAAATCGAGGAGGCGGCAGGCGTGGAGCACACCGTTTCGCTGAAACTCAATCACGTGTTCCGCCGCCTGTACGGAAGGGGAAAGAGCGCGGTGAATCCGTGCCTGGCCGTCTACTGCCGGAAGAACAACCTGGGCTACAGCCGCCTGGGCCTGACGGTGGGGGTCAAGCTGGGCAAGGCCGTGGTGCGTAACCGCACCCGCCGCCGAATCAAAGAGGCCTACCGCATCCATGAGGGGGCTTTTCTCCCCGGCTACGACATCGTGGTGGTGGCCCGGGTGCGGGCCGCCCACAGCCGTTACCGGGAGTTGGAGCGCTCGCTCCTGTCTCTGGCGGACAAGCTCGGCCTGCTCCGGAAGGAGGGGGCCTGATTGAAGCGCCTGCTTCTGGCCCTGATCCGGGGCTACCGCACGTACATCTCTCCCTCACGTCCCCCCTGCTGCCGGTTTATCCCCACCTGCTCGGCTTATGCCCTGGAGGCGGTGGAGAAATACGGGGTGTGGAAGGGGGGCTTTCTCGCCCTGCGCCGTATCCTCAAATGTCAGCCCTTCCACAAGCAGGTTTCCATTGAGTACGATCCGGTCCCGTAAGGGGCTCAAACTGAACTTGGAGGCGCGCAAATGGATTTTGCACAAATTATCCTCTCCCCCTTTGTGTGGCTGCTGACCTTCTTTTACGATTTTTTCGGCAGTTACGGCATCGCATTGATCTTATTCGCGGTCGTTGTCAAGCTTATCCTGTTCCCGTTTGCGCTGAAGGGCAAGCGGAGCATGATTCAGATGAACATGCTTCAGGGCAAGATGCAGAAGCTGCAGAAGCAGTACGGCAGAGACCGTGAGCGCTATAATCTGGAGGTCCAGAAGCTTTATGAGCGGGAGAAGGTCAACCCAATGGGCGGCTGTCTGTGGTCTTTTCTCCCTCTGCTGATTCTGATTCCCCTGTACGCCATCATCCGCCAGCCCATTAAGTATATGATGGGCATCAACGATGTGGAGATACTCAACCAGATTGCCCAGGTGGTGGACTGGAACTCCATTGCGGTGAGCAACGGCTGGATCAAGGAGGCCGGCGAAGCTTTCTCCAATGTGGGCTATAACCAGCTTTACCTGTCCTCCCTGATTACCCCGGAAAACCTGGAGGCGGTCAAGGCCGCTGTGGGCGAGGTGGGCAGCCGGATTTTCGCCGTCAACTTTGATTTCCTAGGCCTGGTGGATCTGGCCCGTATTCCAACTCTGAAATTCTGGACCGTGGCGGGCGGCTTCGCCCTGTTCCTGCTGCCCGTGGTGTCCGCCGGCTCCAGCCTGGTGTTCTCCTTCATCTCCATGAAGACCAACGCCGTCAACCAGCAGGCCGCCCAGGCGGGGAACAACGCCAGCATGAAGTCCATGATGATCATTTCCCCCCTGATTTCCCTGTGGATCGGCTTCTCCATGCCCGCCGCCCTGTGCCTGTACTGGATTGCCCAGAACCTGCTGAGCATGGTGCAGGAGTTCATCTGCGGCAAGCTGCTCAAAAAGGACTACGAGAAGGCCGCCGCCGCCCGGGCCGAGCAGGAGCGCCTGGAGAAGGAGGAGGAGAAGGAGGAGCGCCGCCGCAAGGCCGAGGAGCGCGCCCGCCGGATCGAGGAGGCCAAGCTCAACAAGGGCAAGAAAAAGAAGACCGAGAAGAAGCACGACGAAGACGAGGACAAGATCCCCGGCTCCGTCAAGGAGCACAGCCGCGTGGGCCTGCGCCAGTATGCCCGCGGACGGGCCTACGACCCCTACCGCTACAGCGAGGAGGGTCCCACCGCCTACCCCGGAGAGGCCCCCATCTTCCCGCCCAGATCTGACTCCCGCGCGCTGAAGCGGGAGGCCCATGAGATCGAGGAGGAGCTGCGGGAGATCCACACCGACGAGGCCATTGAGGACGCCATTCTGGAGGAAAAGGCCCTGGAGGCCCCTGTCCAGGAGGAGACGGAGGTTGTCTCCGCCGGGGAGGAGTCCGAGGCCCCCTACGCCGAGGAGTCCGAGGCTGAGGACGACACCGACAAGACAAAGGAATAACGGCCCTGCCGTGGATTCATAAGGAGAGATGCCCATTATGCTGAAATGGATCGAGAGCACCGGCAAGAGCGAGGAGGCCGCCATCGAGGCCGCCCTGCAGAAGCTGGGCATGGACCGGGATGAGGTCTCCGTGGAGATTCTGGAGCGGGCCAAGTCCGGATTTTTAGGCATCGGGAGCTGCCCGGCCAAGGTCAAGGTGAGCTATGAGGCCCCCGACGAGCCGGAGGAGCGCCCCGCTCCGGCGGAAGTTACCCCTGCCGAGGCGGAGCCGGTCAAGGCGGCGGAGCACGCCGTCCGGGAGGAAGCCCCCCCCTCCCCCGCCGCCCCTGTGGCCGAGGGGGAGAAGGCGGAGCGCATCGACGCCTTTCTCACCGGCCTGCTGGCCCAGATGGGGGCCGAGGCCAGACCCGTCATTCGGATGGATGAAAACGGAACCTATCAGGTGGAGCTGGTGGGCCGGGAGCTGGGCGGCCTGATCGGCCGCCGGGGCGAGACCCTGGACGCCATCCAGCAGCTCACCGGCTACGCCGTCAACCACGGCCAGTCCAAGCGGGTCCGTATTCATGTGGACGCCGAGGGCTACCGGGCCAAGCGGGAGGAGTCCCTGGTCCGCCTGGCCCAGAAGGTGGCCGGTAAGGTGGTCAAATACCGCCGCAACGTCACCCTGGAGCCCATGAACGCCTATGAGCGCCATGTGATCCACACCGCCCTCCAGGAGACCCCGGACATCACCACCTACTCCATCGGCACCGAGCCCAACCGCCGCACGGTGGTGGCGTACAGCCGGGGCGAGCACCGCTGACTTAGAGAGAGCGGCGCTTTGCGGAGACAGTTATGACAAATGGAAAGGGCGCCCGTCGGGGCGCCCTTTTTCCACAAGCGAGGAAGTATGTGTGAATAAAACGGAACTGCTGAATAAGCTGGCCCGGGACAACGGGGAGCGGCTGCTCCTGGCCCGGGCGCTGGACAAGCTGGAGCTGGCCCGGCAGCGGAACATACCGGCCTGCACCGACTTTTTATCCCCACAGGAGCGGGTGAGTGTGGAAAACCTGCTCAACGCCTGCGGCCATCCCCGCCACCTCTTCTTCGGCGGGTACGAGGGAGCGGAGCGCACTGTATGCGCCTTCCTGCCCGACTGGCAGGAGGCGGAGGACTGGCAGGGGGACGGGGAGAGCTGTCCCGTCCGCGCCCTGCGGTGCACCTGGAGCGGCGGCCAGAAGCTCACCCACCGGGATTTCCTCGGCTCCGTCCTGGGCCTGGGGCTGGACCGGGAGAAGGTGGGCGATCTGCTGGTGGCCGACGGGCGCTGCGACGTGCTGGCGCTGGAGGAGGTCGCCGACTTTCTGGTATTCCACATGGAGCAGGCGGGGCGTGTAAAACTCAAGTGCTCCCCTCTGCCCCTGGACCGGCTGGAGCCCCCGGCGGTGGAGACCAGAACCATCCGGGACACCGTCAGCTCCCTGCGGCTGGACGCGGTGGCCGCCTCCGGCTTCTCTCTGTCCAGGGGCAAGGCCGCCGACCTGATCGCCTCCGGCCGGGTACAGCTCAACCACCGGGAATGTGTCAAGCCCGACCACGCCGTGGCCCAGGGGGACGTGCTGAGCTGCCGGGGGCTGGGCAAGTGCGTGCTCACAGAGGTGGGCGGCCCGTCCAAAAAGGGGCGTATTCTCATCGTATTGGAGCGGTATGTATAATGGAACAGGCAAAAATCGACCGGATCAATGCCCTGGCCAAAAAGGCCAAAAGCCCCGAGGGCCTCACCCCAGAGGAGACGGCGGAGCGGGACCGGCTGCGGCGGGAGTATATCGCCGCCTACCGGGCCAGCCTGGTGAGCCAGTTGGAAAACACCTATATCGTGGAGCCCGACGGCACCAAGCATAAGCTGGGGAAAAAGCCGTGAAAAAAGGCCGCCCCTCCGTTGGGAGGGGCGGCCTTTCCGGTACATCGGAGGTCAAAAAACACGTACCACAATCCACGTGCCCAGGGCGAGCTGCGCCAGCAGCAGGGCGGGCAGGCCGTACCTGAAATACCAGTGGCGGGTCTTGTGCCGGAAGGTCCACATACCCAGGAGGGCCCCCGGCGTGCCGCCCAGCAGGGCTACGCAGAAGAAGGCCCTCTCGGGTACCCGCCAGCGGTTGTGCCTGGCCTTCCACTTGTCCACACCCATGAAGGCAAAGTCCAGGAGGCTGGCGCACAGCACCCAGAACAGAAAATACTTCATGCCGGGTCCCCCAGGGCGGCCACAAAGCCGCCCCGCCGCTTGGTGGTCTCGTACCAGAGCCTTAGATCGATGCGCAGTGCGCTGCCGCTGTCCAGAATGACCGCCGTGGTGTCCTCCAGAGCGGTGATGGTGACCCAGTGCCAGTAATCCAGCTCCTTCACCCTGCCGTTGTGGAGGTTGAGGAAGGCCACGGGACAGTCCCGCTCCAGGGCGCGGCGGACAAAGGCCTCGACCTGCTCATAGGGCGGGCGCTTGGTGCGGGCGGAGGGGAATACGAACAGGCCGGGGGTCAGAGTGAGGCCCCGGGCGGCGGCAAAGGAGGCCATGCCCTCCGCCATCTGCTCCGGCCGGTTGAGACCGTGGGAAACAGGGGTCACGTGCTCCCACACCCGGCACATCAGGCCGGTGAAGGAGGCGCGGTCCATGGCCCCCTCCGGGTAGAGGGGGGCCAGCTCCGGCCGGGTCCGGGCCAGATAGGAGAGGATGACGGCGGCGGCGGTGGGGCCGCAGCCCGCCCGCTGCTGCCACAGATCGGGAAACCAGTCCTGATCCGCCCCGTGGGTCACGGCCCCGTCAGGGCCGGTGATATCCATCCACGCGGGATGGGCGATGGAAACATGCGCGCTCAAGGTCACATCTGCCTTTCTTTTTGGGTTGACTGTGCCCAGTATAACACCCGCCGCCCGGCCCGTCAAAGGTTGTCTTTCCCCCGGGAGCGTGCTATACTGTCCGGGTACGAAACAAAAAGGAGTGTACCGCCATGTCCCAGCTCTCTCTCACCGAGGGAAATGTCAGGCGGGCGTTAAGCCGCTTTGCCATCCCCTTCCTCGGTGCTTCCCTGCTGCAATTTCTGTACGGCGCGGTGGACCTGATCGTGGTGGGACAGTTTGCCGACCAGGCGGGCATAGCTGCCGTGTCCACCGGCAGCCAGGTCATGCAGGCGGTGACCAATTTTATTATCGGCCTGTCCACCGGCGGTACGGTGCTGGTGGGGCAGTACCTGGGCGCCCGGCGGGGGGAGGACGTAAACCGGGCCATCGGCACCCTGTTTTCCCTCTTTGCCCTCATCGCCGTGGTCCTGGCGGCCGCCTTCGCCCTGTCCACCAACGCCATTGTGGCGCTGATGCAGGTGCCCGCCGCGGCGGCGGCGCCCGCCCGGCAGTACCTGTTTATCTGCGCCTGCGGCCTGGTGTTCATCACCGGCTACAATATGGTCAGCGGCGTGCTCCGGGGCCTGGGGGACTCCAAGCGGCCCATGTACTTCGTGCTGGTGGCCTGCATCATCAACATCGTGGGGGATCTTCTGCTGGTGGGAGTGTTCGGCCTGGGGGCGGCGGGGGCCGCCCTTGCCACCGTGGCTGCCCAGGGGGTGAGCCTGGCCCTGGCCCTGGCGGTACTCCGCCGCCGGGACTTCCCCTTTGATTTTAAGCGGCGTTCCTTTCGGATTCAGGGGGACAAGGCGGCCCGCATCCTCCGCCTGGGCCTGCCTGTGGCGGTGCAGAATGTGCTGGTTACCCTCTCTTTTCTTATCATCACCGCCATTGTAAACCACATGGATGTTCTGGCCCAATCCGCCGCTGTGGGCCTGGTAGAGCGCATCACCGGCTTTATCATGCTCTTCCCCATCGCTTTCCAGTCGGCTATTTCCGCCATGACCGCCCAGAATATGGGTGCGGGCCGCCCCGACCGGGCCCGGCAGGGGCTGAAATACGGTATCCTGTTTTGTCTGGTGGCCGACATTGCCATGTTTGTCCTGGTTCAGCTTGTCCCGGGGCTGGCCATGCGGCTGTTTACCCCCGATGCCGAGGTGATCTACCACGGGGTGCTCTACCTGCGCACCTACAGCATCGACTGCATTCTGGTCACCTTTGTGTTCACCCTCAACGGTTTTTACAGCGGCTGCGGCCGCACCGGCTTCACCCTGTTCAACAGTTTGGCATCCACCTTCCTGGTACGGGTACCGGCGGTATTTTTCATCAGCCTGCTCCCCGGTGTCACTCTGCTGCACATCGGTGTGGCCGCGCCGGCGGCCTCCGCCGTCCAGGTGCTCCTCCAGCTCCTCTACTTCCGCACCGGCCGGTGGAACCATACGGTTTTGGGGGAGGCGCAGACATGACCGCCGAAGTGCTGGCCTTCCTGGGAGGCGCTCCGGGCCCCATTTCCCTCTTTGAGGCATGGGAGGAGGCCGTCCTGGCCTGCGGGGAGAGCACCATGAAGGTGTCCAAAACCCAGATTTCCTGGGGAAACCCCCTGCAGTTCGCCGTTCTCTCCCAGCCCCGGCGGGCTGCCCAGCGGCGGGCCGGGGCTCTGCTGGCCACCCTGGGGCTGGGCCGCCGGGTGGAGCACCCCCGCATCCTCCAGGCCGTGGAGCCCTATCCCGGCCGCTGGACCCACCATCTGATCCTGACCGCACCGGAGGATGTGGACGGGCTGCTGGCGGCCTGGCTGGCCGAGGCCTACCGCTTTGCCAGGGAAAAACAGAGGCGCGCCTGATCCCAGGCGCGCCTCTGTGCGATTGGCAATAAACCCTCCTGCTAAAACGTTCGGAGGGAGGGATAGTGTGAAAGGGAACCGTCAGGGTTCCCTTTCGCGTTTTATCAAACAACTTTATGAAACTTCAAAAAAGTTTCATAAAGTTCAGCAGCCTGTCGAAAAAACTTTTTCGACAGGCTGGCAGAGGCGCGCCTGATTTCAGGCGCGCCTCTGTTTGGATATGTCAGGGACGCAGACCGCTGCCGCCCTGCATGGTGATGGTCTCGCCGGAGATATACTTGGCATCCTCTGAGCACAGGAACACAGCGGTGCGGCCGATGTCCTTCTCCGGGTCGCCGAAGCGGCCGGCGGGGATACCCTTGATGGTCTGCTCGTATACCGCCGGATACTCCTCCCGCCACTTCTTGAGGGCGTCGGTCATCACCAGGGGGCAAATGAGGTTGCAGTTGATGCCGTCGGGGCCCCACTCGGTGGCGGCCACACGGGTCATGCCCCGGATGCCCTCCTTGGCTGCGGCGTAGGAGGACTGGCCGGGCTTGCCGAACAGGCCCGCGCCGGAGGCGAAGTTGACCACGGAGCCCTTCGTCTCCTTCAGGTGGGGGTAGCAGTGCTTCATATAGAAGAAGGCGGCGTACAGGCCGGAGTAGATGGCCTGATCAAACTGCTCCTTGGTGTGCTCGGCCAGGGGGACGCCGGAGGCCGAGTTCTGGGCGTTGTTGATTAAAAAGTCGATGCGGCCGAAGGTGTCCGCCGCCTGCTTCACCACGGCCGCCACCTGCTCCTCCACGCCGCCATCGGCCTGGCAGGCCAGCACCTTCACGCCGTAGAGCCGCTCCAGCTCCTCCTTGGCGTCGTCCAGCTTCTTGGTGTTCCGGCCGGTGATGACCAGATTGCAGCCCTCCTTGGCGAAGGCGGTGGACAGGCCGTAGCCGATGCCGCCGCCCTTGCCGCCGCCGGTGATAATCGCTACTCTGCCGTCAAACTTACCCATATCGTCTCCTCCTTGAACTTTTTAGTTTTATTTTGATACTATTTGTATCATACTCCTTTCGACGGCGGATTGCAAGAGAAAACTACCTGTATACGGCGGTTTTAGGGAACATATGTTTGCATTTTAACCCAGGCTATGCTATACTGGCTTGGGAGTATACCAATAAGGAGGGTCTGCCATGAAAACGCTCTCGCCCAAGCAACAGCAGATCTATGACTATATCGTTTCCTTCTCCGGCCTCCACGGCTATCCCCCCTCGGTGCGGGAGATCGGGGAGTATGTGGGGCTCAAGTCCCCCTCCACTGTCCACTTCCACCTGAAGGGGCTGGAGGCGGCGGGGCTGATCACCAAGGCCGAGGGAAAGACCCGTGCCATTACCATCAGCGGCCCACACCCGGGCGCGCCGGAGCCGGCGGGAGAGGAGCCCGACCAGGTGCCTGTGGTGGGCAGTGTGGCCGCCGGAGCCCCCATTCTGGCCCAGGAGTGCATTGAGGACTATCTGACCTTTGACACCGGAGGACTGACAGGGGAGCACTTCGCCCTGCGGGTACGGGGGGAGTCCATGAGGTACGCGGGCATCCTCCCCGGCGACTTGGTGGTGGTACACCAGCAGCAGGACGCCCGCAGAGGGGAGATCGTGGTGGCCCTCTTTGAGGATGAGGCCACGGTCAAGACCCTGCGCCGCAGGGACGGACACACCTGGCTTATGCCGGAAAACCCGGACTATGAGCCCATTGACGGCGACGGCTGTACCATTCTGGGCAAGGTGGTGGCCGTGGTGCGGAGGTACTGAGGTTGAGTCCTGTGCCGAAGCCCGGTTGGATGAAACAATGAATAAGGGATTATACTGCTCATGTCCGCCCGCAGGCGGAAGAAAGGAGCCTGACCGATGGGAAAGAACGACCGCTTTCAGATCATCTATACCCAGGGGATCACGGATATCACCCGTATCCTGCTGGACACCCGGACGGGGGTGCTCTACCTCCAGACGGTGAGCGGCTATGCCGGCGGCCTCACTCCCCTGCTGGACAGCGAGGGCAGGCCCATGAAATGGCTGCCGGAGGAGGGAGAGGCATGAGACTGGTTACCTGGAACGTCAACGGCCTGCGTGCATGCCTGGGCAAGGGCTTTCTGGACTTCTTCCAGCGGGTGGACGCCGACGTGGTCTGCCTCCAGGAGACCAAGCTCCAGCCCGACCAGATCGCGCTGGAGCTGCCCGGCTACCGGCTCTTCTGGAACAGCGCGGAAAAGAAGGGCTACTCGGGCACGGCGGTGTTCACCCGGGTGGAGCCCCTGTCCGTCACCTGCGGCATCGGTCTGGACAAGCACGACCACGAGGGCCGGGTCATCACCGCGGAGTTCGACGGCTTCTTCCTGGTCTGCTGCTACACCCCCAACGCCCAGAACGAGCTGGCCCGCATCGACTACCGGATGCAGTGGGAGGACGACTTCCGGGCCTACCTCATAGAGCTGGACAAAAAGAAGCCGGTGGTGCTGTGCGGCGATCTCAACGTGGCCCATGAGGAGATCGACCTGAAGAACCCCAAGAGCAACCGGGGCAACGCGGGCTTCTCCGACCAGGAGCGGGGCAAGATGACCGAGCTGCTCTCCAGCGGCTTTACCGACACCTTCCGCGCCCTCTACCCCGACCGGACGGGGGCCTACACCTGGTGGAGCTACCGCTTCAACGCCCGGAAGAACAACGCGGGGTGGCGCATCGACTACTTTATCGTGTCCGACCGCCTGCTTCCCCGGGTGAGGGACAACATCATCCACGCGGAGGTGGAGGGCAGCGACCACTGCCCCGTGGAGCTGGTGCTGGACTGATCATCCAAAACGAAGCCCCCGCCGGCGCGCGCCGGCGGGGGCCTTTTCTCTTGCCGCCCGTCACTCCTTCAGCCCCAGCAGCACCTGCCCCGCCGCCCGGGCAAAGAGCCGCGCCCCGGCCAGGGCCTCCTGAAGGGTGTTGCCGTGGGTGCCCACCTCCACCAGCAGAGAACCGTTGGAGAGCTGCTGGTTGTACCGGGAGGAGCGCATGGTCATGGGCCGGGCCAGGGTGGGATAGAGGGTGTTCATGCTCTCCTGGATGCGGCAGGCCAGGGACAGGTTCTGCATCCAGTTGGGGTGTTCTCCCCCCTCGCTGGAGCCCAGCACCAGCATGACCTGGGCGGTGTCCACCCCGTCGATCCGGGTGACGGCCTTGTATACCGTGCCGTCCTCCCCCACCAGGGCGTCCCGGTGGACGTCCAGCACGATTTTGATGGAGGGATATTGCTCCAGATACCGCTGTACCGCCTCGGCGGAGCGGTCATAGGCCCCGTTGTACTTGGGGTAGTCGTATAGGGTGCGGTCGTGTACCACGGTGAGGCCCAGCTCGGTGAACACCCGCTCCATCTCGTCCCCCACCCGAACCACGTTGTAGTTTTCGTCCAGAGTGCGGGTGTTGTTGTCCGAGGGCTCGTAAATGTCGGTGCCGTCGGGCGTGTAGGCCTCGCTGCCGTGGGTGTGGACAATCAGAATCTGGGGTCCCTCCGCCGGGAGGGCAATGTTTACGGGGGCTGCCGCGGCGGCGGCCAGATCCACGTCCAGCCCGGTGCGGTTGTAGAGGTACAGGCTCCCGGACACCTCATAGCCCTGGGTGCTGGTGGGAACCAGGGTGCGGGCGATGATGTCCTCCGGCGCGGCAGTGGTCTCGGGAGGCGGCTCGCTGATGTCGTCGTGATCCTGGGCGGGCTGCCCGGCGGGCAGATCGGGGGTGGCGGGCGCGGAGCCGTCCAGATGGCCGGCCACGGCGTCCCCATTCCCCCGCAGCAGAGGAGACTGGTCCACCACCAGGCGGGCCCAGCCGCTCAGGCCGGACAGGGGACCATCGTCCTCCGCTACTTGTCCCAGTTCTGCGGAGAGGGCGGCGGAGACAAAGCCGGGGTCCTGCCCCAGACTGCGGAAGGCATTGGCGGCGGAGCCTCCGCCGC
>ERZ808028.676-NODE-676-length-25525-cov-11.345017_pt1 | contig 25525 bp, 18 predicted proteins | sample MGYA00380184_ERZ808028 | MGnify/ENA primary metagenome ERZ808028 (study PRJEB31490, sample SAMN06133397) | mouse gut metagenome | isolation source: J8_1 | host: mice | place: China: Chengdu | collected 2015-05 ...
TCACCGTAAAATTTCAAGACTGTAATCTGTTTACAATCATCTTACTCTCTTGTTTACCTTCATACTCTTGACACGCAGTTCGCCCCTACGAGTTTGTGCCCCGCCGTTTGATTGTTTTGATTTTTGCGGGCGCTTCGTGAAGCGCCTCTACACGATTGGTGCGTTATTTTGCGTGCACCGTAGGGACAGCCCTCGCGGCTGTCCGTTTTCGTTATAGCGCAATGTGAATTTGATTTACGCGTAGGGACGGACATCCTTGTCCGTCCGCGGGCGGATGAGGTTACGTCTTCGCCATTACCCTTTTGTCGCTTCGCGACATTTCCCCTAATAGGGGAATCTTCATCCGCCCCTACAAGTTTTGCAATTCATCGTTTGATTGTTCTGATTTCGCGGGCGAACGAGTTCGCCCCTACCATACGAACAGGGACGTTCGCAAGCGAACGTCCCTGTTTTTGCTTTTATAAACGAAAATTATTCTGCCTGTGCGGCGCGTTCGGCAATGACCTTATCGGCAACCTCACGCGGGGCTTGCTCATAACGGACAAACGCGAACGTATGCGAACCTCTGCCTGCGGTAACGGAGCGCAAAACGGTGGGGAAATCGCCCATTTCCGCCATCGGCACTTCCGCGACCAACTCTTGCATTTTCGGCTCATCCGCAGGTCCCATACCGAGCACTCTGCCGCGCCGTTTGGTAATATCGCCCATAATGTCGCCGAGATTGTCATCGGGCATGCGAGCGGTTAATGTCCCAATCGGCTCTAAAATCGCAACATCGGCTTTTGGCATCGCATTCTTAAAACAGATGGATGCCGCCGTTTTGAACGCCATTTCCGAGGAATCCACGGGGTGGTAGGAGCCGTCGTACAGCGTCGCCTTCAAACCGACCATCGGGTAACCTGCGGCGAAACCTTTTTCCACGCACTCGCGTAAGCCTTTTTCCACGGCGGGGAAGAAATTCTTCGGCACGGAGCCGCCGACAACCGCCGTTTCAAAGACCAGGCTGTCGCTGTCGCACGGTTCAAATTTAATCCATACATCGCCGAACTGCCCGTGACCGCCCGACTGTTTTTTATGTCTGCCCTGCGCCTCAACGGTTTTGCGGACAGTCTCACGGTAGGCAACCTTCGGTACCTCCAAAGTTACTTCTACGCCGAATTTATTTTTCAGTTTGGAAACGATGACATCCAAATGCTGTTCGCCGAGACCCGAAAGCACCTGCTCGCGCGTTTCGGTGTTGTTGGTATAACGGATGGTGGGGTCTTCCTCCATCAATCGCAAAAGACCTGCGGCGACCTTTTCCTCTTCACCCTTTTTCGAAACCTTGACCGCCATGGAAAGACACGGTGCGGGGAAATCGACCCCTCTCAGCTTCAGAATATCCTTTGCGCCGCAGAGCGTATCGCCTGTTTTCACGCCCGCAAGCTTTGTGAGTACGCCGATGTCGCCCGCGGGAATTTCCTTTGCGTCCTCCTGCTTTGCGCCTTTAACGGTGATGATTTTGCCGATTTTTTCTGCTTCGCCCGTACGCGGATTGTACACGGCGCTATCCGCTGAAAGTTTTCCCGAAATCACCTTGACGAAGGACATCTTGCCGACAAATGGGTCGGCAACGGTCTTGAAGCAAACTGCCGCAAGCGGTCCTGCCTCATTACAGGGTAAAATGCTCGTTTCGCCGTTTTCGTATTCTGCGTCTTCGCCCGCGTAGCCGAATGCGCCCGGCGCAGACCACGCAAGCCCGTATAAGAGCTGGTCAACCGCCGCCGCAGTCAAGCCCGACACGGCGTACACGGGATAAATCGAGCCGTCAAAAATGCCGATGCAAAGACCTTTCAGGATTTCCTCTTTGGTGAACGGCTCGCCCTCAAAGAATTTTTCCATCAGCGCGTCGTCCGTGGTGGCAACCGCTTCCATAAATGCCGCGGTCATATCCGCAATGACAGGGTCATCGGGCATATCCACCTTTTGCGCTTTGCCGTCCTGATAAGCAAACGCCATGCCCGTCATCAGGTTTACATAGCACTTGACGAGATTACCCTCCATATACGGGATAATCGTGGGACACAGCTTGTTACCGTAAACCTCTTTCAGTGCGTCAAAGGTCTTGTAAAAGCTTCTGTGGTCGGAATCGGTTTTCGTGATCGCGAAGAACTTCGCCGCACCGCTTTTTTCAGCGGCCTTAAACGCCTTTTCCGTGCCGACATCCACGCCCGAACCCGCCGAGGTGACAATCAGCACCGCTTCTGCCGCACGGATTGCCTCTGCCGCACCGCCCTCAAAGTCAAAAAGGCCGGGCGCGTCCAATATGTTCAGCTTGGTATTGTCCCATTCAATCGCCGCCATTGCAGAGGAAACGGAGGATTTGCGGCGCTTTTCTTCCGCGTCAAAATCCAGCACGGTGTTGCCGTCGGCGACTCTGCCGAGACGGTCTGTTGCGCCCGCGAGATACAGCATCGCCTCGCAAAGCGTGGTTTTGCCTTTGCCGCCGTGCCCGACGACCGCGATATTGCGTATATTATTTGCGCTGTAAGCTTTCATAAATATGCCTCCCAAATTTGAATCCCTGCTAATATCTATGTAAAACAGATAGTTTTTTCAGCAAGTATAGGAAAATTGTAGCATATACACCTAAAAATAGCAACTTATTTTTAAAATTTTATTGATTTTGTTAATGCGTAATTCGTAGGTACAGCCCTTGTGGCTGTCCGTGTTGCCCACGGCACGAGATGAAATTGATTCACGCGTAGGGGCGGTGCATTGCCGTTGGGCTTAGGTGATTTTCTTACCGCGTCCGCTTTTATTCTTTTGTATTCCGTTCTATACGCAGGGCGATTACCGTTATGTCGTCTGTGTGTGTACCGCAGTTCTTTTTCTTTGCCGTATCGGCAAGCTTCTTGACAACCGCACTGCACGGTTCGTTCTGTACACTGCCGAGTACCCGCTTGAACGGTGCTTCCGCGCGGTCAAAAACGCCGTCGGAAGCCAAAATAACCAAATCCTCTGCAAGCAGCTGTCCCTCGGCACAGGCAAAGCGTACTTCCCGCAAAATCCCTGCCGGTAAAGAAGCTTTTTTGATTTCCATGCATTTATTTTGCCGCCGAATCAGCGATTTTGCCGCACCTGCTTTATAAAAGGTTGCTTTGCCCGTATATAAATTGATTTGTAAAATATCCAGTGTTGCCAAAGATTCTTCACCGGATTTCAGCATTAATGCGGTATTGACCATTTTCAGCGCACTGTGACAGCCGATGCCCGCTTTCAGCAGCTTTGCCGTCATTGTGACTGCCATGGTGCTGTCAAGAGCGGCGCGTGCGCCCTGTCCCATACCGTCGCTGAGAATTGCTGTGTAGTTGCCATGTCCGTCGTAAAAGCTTTCGTAGCTGTCGCCGCAAAGGCGCTCGTTTGCGGCAGTAATACTTGCCGCCGCCGCTTCTATAGAAAACGCGGTTTGCTCACAGAAGGCAATGTGCAGTAAGCCTTCGTTTTCCTGAATTTCGGGCAGTTCCAATTTACGGCCCAGTGCGTTTGCCAAGCATTGGCGCAGCGGTTCGCGTTCACAGACAGCCGTTTTCGGAAGCGTCAGCGTAACGCGGATTTTTCCTTCGGTATTGTAAGTACAAAGCACATCGGACGGCTGTGTACGGAAGGTGTTTTCCATCGCATCGTAAATGCGCGCGGAGGCGGTTTCATCAAAGCACTCTATGTGTCCTGCCTCTACAGTAAATTCACGCAGAACATCGGCAAGCGCAGTAAACTGTTCGGCAGATATTTCACGGATTTCGTCAATTTTCAGCTGTGCGGCGGCGCGCTCCGTCATACGGACTGCATTGCGGTTTAGGCTTTCTACAAGGCTGGTTTGCCGTATACAGCGTGTTTGCAATGCCGGCGGCAAGCCTGCTTCCCGAAGCACCGTGTTACCGTGCAAGCCAACGGCAGTTTGCTCCAACGCGTACAGGGTGTCGCGTGCGTGCCTGTCCCAGCAAATTGTCTTTCGCCCGCAGTCGGCGCAGACCTCTTCCTTTACACGCAGTATCCATGTGTTTTCCGCTTCCCGCACGGTATGCTTTAAATGTGCAGAGACGGTTTTTACCGATTTGGACATTTCTTCTACCGCTGCTGTAGCGCTGTCTAACTGTGTTAAAAATGCCGTTCGCGAGGGATTGCAGGTATCTGTTCGGACGGTTTCTGCCGCTGTGTGTGACAGCTTTTCTAACAGAAGCTTTGGGGTAACCGTAAAAAACACTGCCGCAAAAAATGCTTCTGCAGGTAGATACACAGTCGTTGTATCACCGCCCGAAAACAAAAAAACTACCGTAAATGTACCCGCAAGGACCAATGCGGCAAAAATCCGTTTGCTGTGCGCGAACATGCCTGTTAACAGACCTGCTGCCGCATAGGCAAATGCAGAAAATCCGACTGCGGGGTCACACATAAACGCAATTGCCGCCGATATGCCCGCAACAGCGCCGCCTGTCTCCCGATACAGCCACGCGAACAGTAAAATCAAATACAGTGCGGCAATGCGTGCGGCAGAAATTCGAAACAGCGCAATATCCGATACGGACAGCAACAGAAAAAACGCCGTTATGCATATGCCGGGCAGTGCGCGTACCGTAAGCTTGTCCGCATGCAAAAGTTCACGTATACTGCAAAACGCACAGGAGAAAAAGTACGCCAGCATGAATGCCGCCGCCGCTTCGCCGAGATACAGAAAAAAGTTCCGCAACAGAAAGACTTTTGAAAACAGAACTGCCATTCCTGTTAAAAATGCGACCAGACTTGCTATACAGGATGGCAGGAGCCGGAAATTGCGGATTCGTTCAAATTCACAGGTCAGTCGGGAAAGAATACCCGCCGACAGCAGTGCCGCGACATAACGCAGAGCAGAAACACTGTCCAGTGTGAGCAGGTAGCCGGCTGCTGCACCTGCACCTGCCGAGAATATGTATTTTGTCGGCACAGCTGCCAAGTACGCAACGCCGAACGGGGAAAAGCTGTCTGAAATCTGTAAGGAGGACAGCAGCAGTCCGCCGAGAAACATCAGAATATGTTGAATGACTGTCCGTACACCGGTCGGCAGAATCTCCCGATTCGATGACAGCTGTTCCCGAGATTCAGATATTTTCAAAATGCTCACCTTTCTTTTTTCGGAGGATACCGTAATCCTGTAAAATTATAGCGAAAAGCTTGTGCATCTTGTGTCGCTTTGTGCTGTTGAATTTACTTGCTTTCTTGTGTTTTTTATATTTTCGTTGCGTATGTATCGGAAAAAAGAAATACCGGCAGAGATTTTAATCCCTGCCGGTATGAAAAAAGTAAGATTCGGATTATGCTACTGTATACTTTGCCGCCCAAGTCTCCAATACCTTTTCGAAATCTGCCCCTTTCAGCGATTTCAGACAGTTCAGACGGTAGGCAGAAAACAGATTTCGGCTTTCATCGGTTAGATTTTCCCGTTGTACCAAGAAAATATAATCCCCCGTTATAAAAGTCTTTGCCGTTCCGTCTTCAATTTCGGAAACCTGTGCAAAGAAATTTTCCGGATAGTTTGGGTCGCCCCGTACAATAACAACCGTTTCTCTGTTTGCTGTAACATTCTCCATTTTTGCCGCTTGCTCGGCAACTGTACCGCCTGCATTCACGGCAGACGCCGCATTCTCAAAAACAGTTGTTATGCGTTGAATTTCCCGTTCGGACAGCGGCACAGGTGCACCATTGTCATCTGCTGTTGTCAAAAATCCCGTGACGGACTGAAATGCGATATAATTTTCCGCAAAATAAGAACGGAGCGTCTCTTCCGCAACGGGGACGTCTCCGTCGGCGGCATAATAATCCGCGAAAACAGCATCCTTATATGCCGCAGAGGTTTCAATTTTTGTCAAATCCTGCTTACGGATACCGAGCGCTGTATAATATGTTCCAAACAGACGCCATTTTGCGTTGACACTTTGTGAAATTTCAGCTTTTGTACCTGCGGAAAGCGAGAGACCGCGTTCGGCAAAAGCGGAATTGATTGCCACGTAAGCGGCAATTTTCTGATGTGCCAGAGCCTCTGCTGCTTCCGGGGCGTCTGGCTCCTCTTGCCGCGCGGTATCGGTAAAATAGCGCACAACACCCTTGTCCACCTGCGTTCCGTTTACGGTAAGGACATCGCGCGGTACACATGCGGACAGCATACACAGACAAAGCAGTATGCAAAGCACCGAACAACTTTTTTTTATCTTTGCGTTTCCAATCATTTTAACATAAACTCCAAGGTAAAGGTATTTTCCCCGCAGTGGCTGGTAATGGTGCAGCCTACGGATGAAACGAGGTATTCTTTGCATTTGAGTGTTTTGCGGACTTCCTTCAACAAGGTCTTCAGCTGATCTTCAGACATGCCCTCCGTGTGCGAGAGAATTACACGGTCGGTATCTATCTGTCCTGCATACTGTGCCAGCAAATCGTGCAGATATTGCAATTGACATTGCTCGGTTTTGCCGCGGTATTTTTTGCCTACAATCAGTGCGCCGTCTTTCATTACAATTGACGGTTTAATACCGAGTATGTTTGCACCGAAAGCCGCAACGCCCGAACAGCGTCCGCCTTTGTGCAAAAACTCCAGTTTGTTCAGCACAAAGGTGGTTACCACCTTTTCCCGCTTGTATTCCATTTCGTGGGCAATGGTTTGCGCATCACAGCCTGCTGCTGCCATTTCTGCCGCCTTGATACACAAAAGGGTAATCCCCGTGGTTAGACTTTTGGAATCTACCACATATACATTATCCACTTCCTCCGCCGCAAGAACTGCGTTCTGATGCGTAGAGGACAGCTTGGCAGTAAAGCTTAAGTGCACAACCGCATCGCATGTTTCGCGCATTGCCGTAAAAAAGTCAATATACTCTGCCACGGAAACGGCTGCTGTTTTCGGTAGATTGCCTGTTTCTTTATAAAAGGAAATTAAATCCGGCGGGGTTATATTCACACCGTCGTCAAAGCATTTGTTGTCTAAAATAATATGCAGCGGTGCAATTTGAATTCCGTACCGCTCTTGAATTTCAAGCGGGACGTCCGCAGGACTGTCCGTTGAAATTATAATTTTTTGCATATGTGTTGCCTTGGATACACACGCCGCACAAAAACTGTCAAAATACAGTAAGCGGTGCGGTATCGCCCCTTTTCTCTTTTATTTTTCGTGCAGATAGTTTTCCCAAAGCTGTTCTTTGATTTGTGCCTCTTGCCTTTCGCGGGCGATTTTTGCACGAACCTCTTTTTTATGTTTACCGATTCTGCCGTTTTTATAGAAAGCCACCAAAAACATACCGACAAGCCCGCCTGCGGCGGCAACAATAAAGTCTGTCATGGTGTCCAAAAGTCCGATTTCGCTGGTGGGCTCAGAGCATTGCAGAGACATACCGTATAAGCGGTCCATTGTAAATTCGTAAATTTCCCATGCCACGGAAATGCCGAGAGAAAAACAGATAGCAAACATCGCCGACAGTGCAGGGGAAAGCCGTCCGTACCGCCCTTGTATAATGATTGAAAATTCATAGCCGAACCATGCCGCTAAAAATCCCGCACAGAAGTGCGTGACTAAATCAAAGCTGTCAAAGTCCGTACGGTTATTCAGCGTTGTGCCGATGACTACGCCGATAAAAATGAATATATTAAGCATTGTGCCCGAAAGATAATCTACATGCGTAATAAAAGAATTGCCTCCGAACACCTGAAAATAATCCCACATATGGGTGAACAGGATTGCAAAAATTGCCTCTAAAAACTCTACGGTTGAACCGTGGAACAATCCGTATATACCCCAAAGCATGATGCCTGCCCGAAGAACAATCCATAAATATCGATGCCCTTTCGGCACATATCCCGGCAAAGTGTTGTCTGTCATGTATACATTCCTTTTGGCAAGGCCGACAAATCCGCCCGCAAATACAGGGGTGCGGATTTGTCGGCCTTTACTGAATTTTAGTTAAAGCGTGCAATCATACCAACGGTGTTTTTTCCGTCGCTCTTCACGCTCGAACCGACTAAATCGCCGTCTGCTGAGCGTGTGGCGCCGCAGGCGATAATCTGACCGTTCTTCAAAATACACAGCGCGTTAAAGCGGTCATCCAAACTGCCGCCGTAGCCCTGTACCGAATTCACTCTGCCGGCTTGTGTAACGGTGACCACAAAGCCGTCTAAACCGCCGCGGTTGCCAATCGGTTTTAAATCCCGATTGGAAGAACCCGAATAACCGACTGCGGCATAGCCGCCATCCGGCAACGGAGCAATATCGGTAAAGCTATCCTCCGCATAGCCGCGGAATCCGCGTTCCCATGCAAGTGTTCCGTCCTCGTTAAATTTTACCAAAACAGCATCGGCGTTGCCTTGATTGGAAAGCGATGCCAAATCGTGATCCTTCGACCTCGAACGTCCCGCAATTACACAGCCGCCGTCGGTGGCTATCGTTATGGCGGGAAAGTTTTCCACATCGGAACCGCCGTACTGCTTTGTCCACAGAATATCTCCGTTTGCAGAAAGCTTCAAAATAGCCGCGTCGGTGCGTCCGAAGCCTGCAAATAACTTATAGTCATCCCGTGAAGAGAAATTGCCGACGGTATAGATATCACCGTTTTTATCTATGGCAAGATCGGTCAGTGCATCTCCGGTAGAACCGAAGGATTTCATAAACTGCAGATTGCCGTCCGCATTATATTTCACCAAAATGGAGGCGCTGTGCGAGGGGGAAAGGCCTAAAGAAGCACCTGTACCGTCAGAGGAGCTGGAATACCCAATAACGGCAAAGCCGCCGTCCGGAGTTGCCGCCACCGCCTCGAAGCCGTCCGTCATTGAACCGCCGAAGTTTTGCTGCCACTGCATATCGCCGCGGTCGTTAAATTTAAACAGTACCGCGTCATAATCCCCTGCGTTGGTAAACCCGAGATTTTTGGATTTCGTATAACCGCTCACAGCGATATTGTCTTTATTATCTACTGCAAGACCCGAAACAACGATGCCGCTGTCAGAGGAGATAGCTTTTTGCCAAGCAACGGTGCCGTTCTTTTTATATTTAATCAGAACGGGAATCGGCGTCTCGGAATTGCCCGACAATGCAGATAAACTGCCGTCTTTGGAGTTAGAGTGCATCAGTGCGACAAAGCTGCCGTCCGACAGTGCAACCGTATCCACAAAATTGTCGTTACCGCTGCCGCCGAAGGCTGCGCCCCAATCGGCATTGTTGCTGCCGGGGGTAGCAGGCGTACCGGGCGAGGTTATAACCTCCGTTACAGTTTCACCGTTTTCATCTGTCACATATTCGCCGTTTCCGTCCGTTACCGGAGCAAACCCGGTGGCCGGACCGTTTGTAGACGGGGGAACGGTAATCATGGTGGTTATGCGGTTTCCGTCTGTATCGGTAACCGGCTGCCCGTTTTCATCTGTTACGGGAATTCCAACCTCTTGCGGAATATATACAACCGAAGTTTTTACCTTTCCGTTCTCATCATAGACTTTTTCTCCGTTTTCATTGGTGACCTCTACAACTTTCGTTTGCAGAACCACGGTCATGGCTTCGCCGTTCTCGTCGGTGATCGGTACACCGTTCTCGTCGGTTACGACCACAGTTTCACCGTCTCCCTCTTTCAGCCCCTTACAGGCGGTGAGTACACCGAAAACAGCAACCAACAAAACAAGCGCGAGGATAATCAGCTTTTTGTTTTCCTTCATTTGCGTGCCTCCGAAAAAATATATCTCCTCAGTATATACATTTATATATTACCATAATAGTTTGTGCTTTTCAATTAAAAAATTGTAAACAAGGCTGTCTTTCTGCAATTCTTCGCAACGGGAAATGCAACCAACGCCCGAACACACGCAAATACGTGTTCGGGCGTTGAAGGGGTTACGGTAAATCATCTCACGAAGCATAACGGAATCAAAGCTTTCAAGAACTCCGGAGAAAATTGTATCATAGCATTCGGTGTTTTTCCTACTTGTACTTACGCAGTCTGTGCCGCTTCGGCAAGCTGCTGTTCACGCAGCTCTTTCAACTCTATCGCAACGGCTTCTTCGATATTCGGCTGGGTCGCTTTCTGTTTTTTGAGCGAAAGGCCGACAACAATGTCCAGCACCAAATCCAATAGGAACAGACCGATACCGACCAAGAAAAACGGCGAAACCGAACCCGAGAACAATCCGACGGAAAGGTCGGATGCCGCAGAAGTGAACTGCGACAGGAACAGTGCCGACAAGCCCCATGTCACAAGGCTGATGCAGTTTAAAATCACATTAAACAGCCAGCGCAGATTGATTGCGCCCAAAAGCACAACGAAGAAATTCAAAACGCCTGCAACCACAGCAATCATCGCCATCAATACCGAAAGCAGCAGACTTTGGAACACGCCGCCTAAAATTTCGCCCGACATCAGGGTAAACACTGAGCCGATATCATATTTCATCAGATAATTGAGAACAAAGGTTAAAAATGAAACGGATTCCGTCCCCTCGCGGAACGGGAATGCAAAGGTTGCGTTTAAAAGCGGTACAACGAGCGCGACAAGCGGCAAAAGCGTACAGACCAAGCGGACAATGCGCACAGGCGAGCCTACGGTTGCACTTTTAAAGTTGTTCACGCGGTAATGCAGACGCGCGAAAGAATCCTCCGCCGCATCAGCATCTGCCTCCAAACGGTTTTCCCAATCGTAATTCGGAATGTTTGCACCGCAGTGCTTACACTCCGCGCGGAAATCGTACCAATGCAGTTTCACACCGCAGTTCGGACATTTTGCTGCCATAAAAATCCATCCTTTCGGTCTTATGTAATCCAAGGTTACTTTTTAAAACGAATCACGTTCCAGGAAAGCGGACGCAGACGCGCGGTTACGGTTCTGCCGTCCATCTCGGGGAGCGCCGCTGCGTTTGTCGGACGAACGGGTGCGGACACAATGGAATTCGTATCCTTGAGCCCGTAGCCTGCCATCTCAATGTGTTCGACAGGCTTTAAATCCGTAAGGTCGGGCAAATCAATATTGAAAAGATACTCTTCTTCAAAGCTGCGGTTTACGGTAAAGACGGTCAACTCGCTTTCATCCTCGGAAAGCACGGCTACACCGTCCAAATCGGGAACGTCGGTGAATTCCTTTGTATCATGTTTATCACAGCGGATGTCAGAGATAAGCGCCGTGCCTCTGCCGAAATTCGACATATGCATAAACGGATAGAAAATCGGCTGTTCAAAAACACCGCCGCCGTTTTCGGTCATAATCGGCGCGATAACATTGACCAACTGCGCAAGGCACGCAACCTTGACACGGTCGGCGTGGCGAAGAAGCACAATCATCATCAAGCCGACAAGTAAAGCGTCTTCAAAATTATAAATATCCTCTAACTGATGGGGCGCTGTGCACCATCGCTCAATTTTCTCGTCTGCCTCAAAGGAGTGATACCAAACATTCCACTCATCGAAAGACAGGTTGACATCATGCTTAGAATGCTTTTTGCCCTTAATATAATCACAAACGGAAACCACGGTACGGATGAAACCGTCCATTTCCATACTCTTCGCAAGGAAGCTCGGCGTGTCATCCGTTTTATTGTCGTAATACTGGTGCAGGGAAACGTAATCCACCTTGTCGTAGGCAAGGTCAAGCGTCTGCGCTTCCCAATCGCCGAAGGTTTTGGTGTGGCTGTTGGAACTGCCGCAAAGCACAAGCTCAATTGACGGGTCAACCCAGCGCATCACCTTTGCCGCCTCTGCGGCGGCTCTGCCGTATTCATAAGCGGTTTTGTGCCCGATTTGCCAGTCGCCGTCCATTTCATTGCCCAAGCACCAAAGCTTGATATTGTGCGGGTCTTTCACACCGTGCTTGCGGCGCAAATCACTGTAATACGACCCTGACGGATGATTGCAGTACTCGACCAAATTGCGGGCTTCCTCTGCGCCGCGCAAACCGAGGTTTACCGCCATCATACATTCGCTGTTCGCTTTTTTACACCATTTCATAAACTCGTTTGTACCGAATTCGTTCGGCTCGGTAACGCCCCACGCAAGCTCCAGCCGCTTTGGACGTTCCGAAACAGGACCTACGCCGTCTTCCCAATTATAGCCGGACACAAAATTGCCGCCGGGATAGCGCACAATCGGTACATTCAGCTTGCGTACTTCGTCGAGGACATCCTTGCGGAAGCCGTCCTCATCCGCCGTGGGATGTGTCGGCTCATAAATGCCGCCGTAAACGGCTCTGCCGAGATGCTCGATAAATGAGCCGTAAATGCGTTTGTCGATTTTTCCGACCTGAAAATGTTTGGAAAGGGGTAAAAATGCTTGCTTCATAGATTTGATACTCCGAGGAATTTAATTTTTGCGTAGGGAACAACCGATGACGCGTTCCGTAGAATTCTATCAGATTTCGGCGGGCGCGCGATGCACGACCCTGCGGTTCGCTTGAAATTGTCATTCTGAGCCGCAGGCGCAGAATCTCACACGGCACAAAATGAATTTGATGTGCACACAGGGACGGATATCCTTGTCCGTCCGCGGGCGAGGAATCCCTCCACCGCTTCGCGGTCCCTCTCCCTTTAACAAGGGAGGCTTTGCAGTTCGTCCCTACGGTTGGTGCATTTCATGCCGCACATACATATAGTTTATTTTAGCACAAGCGTCTTGCGATTTTCAACGGGTTTGCGCAAATTTGTTGTAAAAAATCCGTGCGGATTTTTTGGCAGATTGCCGATAACCCGCCATTTATTTTTTCGTTTCCGATTCTTCCGCCGCCGCTTTTTCAAAAACGAAAGTTTTCAAGGCGGAACGGTTCTTTTCCATATCCGGCAGAAGCACATCCTGCCCGCGGCGTTTGCCGCTTTGATATGCATCCTGTGCGGGAATCTGCTGCTGTACAATATCATACCGCAAATAAGAAAGTGCATGCAGTCCCAGATTTAGAATTTCATCTTCCGTAAGGTCCGTGCGAATCATCGGCATCACTTCACCAATCATATTCACAAGGTCGGCAGGCGACTGCTGTGCCGCTTTCTTAACAAGTGCCGAAATCACCTTTCTTTGCCGCGCGGTGCGCATGAAATCGCTGTCGAGATACCGAATACGGCTGTACCAAAGCGCCTGTGCACCCGTGAAATGCTGCATTCCGCCAGAAAGCTTTTCGGGGAATGCATATACATCTTCCAGTGCCATATGGTCTTTGCTGTTGATGTATTTGGCCTCTTTTTCTGTGATATCTACATCTACGCCGCCCAGCTTGTCAATAATGGTTGTAAACATTTCAAAGCTGACAAACATGTAATTGTCAATACGGATTTTAAAATTGTATTCGAGGGTATCCACAAGCAGCTGCGTGCCGCCGCGGCTGTGTGCGGCGTTCAGCTTGTCCTCGCGGTAACCGGGAATTTCCAGATACATATCCCGTAAAAACGAGGTCAGTTTTATTTGATTGTTGCGCGTATCGACGGTGACCAGCATCATGGTATCGGAACGGGTCTTTTCCGCGTCCTCCCCCTCACGTGCATCTACGCCGATGAGCAGAATGTTCTTCAGATAGTCTGCATGCAGTAATTCGCTGTCTGCAATATAAGCGTTTGCCCCCAGCGGCGCATAGTCCACCTTGCCGATAACTTTTTTGACGCTCGAATAGCCGTACAGTCCCGCGCCGCCGACAAACAGCAGAAGCAAAACCAAAAGCACGGCGAAAATTCTAAGCCCGATATGTTTTTTCTTTTTCGGCGTTCTGCGGGGGCTTGCGCCGTCCGCGTCTGTCCCCGAATAAATTTCATCACCGTTGCGCGCACGCGTGCGCGGTGTTTCGCGGTCATTGTAATTATAGCTGTACGGCTTCTTTTCGGGCGCGGTATTGACCCTTGCGCGCGGCAAGTCCTCTCTCGGCTGTAAATCCTCGGAAAAGTCTGTAAAAAAGCCGGCATACGGGTCGTCGGTCTGCGGCACGGCTTCTTCCGCCTCGCGTCCGCTGAATACATCCTCGAAGCGGTCCGCTTCCCCACTGTCACTGCATATATCCTCAAAGCCGTCACCCTCGGGCGACGAACTGAAAATATCTTCGAAATCGTCATCTGAAAAGAGATTTTTACCGTTTTTGTTCTCCATTCTGACACCTCCGCCCTCATTTTACACGAAAGGGACGAAGAACACAAGTTTTTTTGAAAAATAGAGTGGAAATTCATATAACTATATGCTATAATTCTTAATTGTATAATTATGTCAAGCCGTTTATATGCGAAACGGAAAGCAGCTTGGCAAATTTCAGTAAAGGAATGTACGGAGAACTATGGCTTACAGAACCCATACCTGTAATGAACTGACCTTAAACGACCTCGGCAAAACCGTCTCTTTGGCGGGCTGGGTCGATACCGTCCGCGACCACGGCGGCGTGGCATTTGTGGATTTGCGCGACCAATACGGCGTGACACAGGTCGTTATGCATGACGATGCGCTTTTAAAAGGACTGCACAAGGAATGTGTCATTTCGATAACCGGTGAAGTTGTCAAGCGCGACGCAGAAACCGTGAACCCGAAGCTCCCGACGGGCGAGCTGGAGGTGACCGTCGCGGATGTGCAAATCCTCGGCGCGTGCGAAAACGCCCTGCCCTTTGACGTGAGCGAATCCACCGACACACGTGAGGATGTGCGGCTTACCTACCGTTTCCTCGATTTGCGCAATAAGAAGATGCACGACAACATCCTGTTCCGCTCAAAGGTCGTCAGCTTTTTAAGAAAAAAAATGGAAGACTTGGGATTCCCCGAAATCAATACCCCGATTCTCACCTGTTCTTCTCCCGAGGGTGCGCGTGACTATATTATTCCGTCCCGCAAGCACGAGGGCAAATTTTACGCGCTTCCCCAAGCACCCCAGCAGTTTAAACAGCTGTTGATGGTGTCGGGCTTCGACAAATATTTTCAGATTGCGCCCTGCTTCCGCGATGAGGATGCGCGAGCCGACCGTTCCCCCGGTGAATTCTATCAGCTGGACTTTGAAATGGCGTTCGCCACACAGGAAGATGTGTTCGCGGTAGCCGAAGAAGTGCTGTACGATACGTTTAAAACGTTCGGCGGCGGCAAAGCGGTCTCCCCCGCGCCGTTCCGTCGGATTCCGTTTGAGGAAGCGATGCTCAAATACGGCACGGATAAGCCCGATTTGCGCAACCCGTTGGAAATCACCGATTTGACAGACTTCTTCCGCGACGTGGAATTCAAGCCGTTCCAAGGCAAACCCGTGCGCGGCATTGTGGCGCCCGGCTGCGGCAAAATGAGCAAGTCTTTCTTTGAAAAGATGCTCGAATACGCGACCTCTATCGGGATGAAAGGGCTCGGCTACCTGACCGTTTTAGAGGACGGTTCTTTCAAAGGTCCGATTGCGAAATTCCTGTCGGACGAAAAGAAAGCGACGCTAACAAGCGACCTTGCTTTGAAAACAGACGATACTCTGTTCTTCATTTGCGATGCGCCGAAGGTTGTAAATCTCCTGGCGGGGCAAATCCGCACCGCACTCGGCGAACGTATGAACATCATCGACAAAGACCGTTTCGATATGTGCTTTATCACCGATTTCCCGATGTATGAAAAGAATGACGAGGGCAAATTGGACTTCACGCACAATCCGTTCTCCATGCCGCAGGGCGAAATGGACGCGCTTTTAAACCAAGACCCGCTGACGATTAAGGCGTATCAGTACGACATTGTCTGCAACGGCGTAGAGCTTTCCTCGGGCGCGGTGCGCAACCACAGACCCGATGTGATGGTCAAGGCGTTCGAGCTGGCAGGATATTCCGCTGAGGAAGTCGAAAAGCGTTTCGGCGCACTGTTCCGCGCGTTCCATTACGGCGCACCGCCGCACGCAGGTATGGCGCCCGGCGTGGACCGTATGATTATGCTTCTGAAAGACGAGGAGAACATCCGCGAGGTCATCGCATTCCCGATGAACTCCAACGCGCAGGATATGCTTTTGGGCGCACCGAATACGGTTTCCGAGCAACAGCTCCGCGAGGTGCACATCAAACTGCGCCGCCCCGTGCCGGAGAAATAAAATCCATCACCTAGTTAAAGGGCGTAGGAGCGAACTCGTTCGCCCGCGACAGTCAGAAAAAACCCGGGCGCACAGTTCGCCCCTACAGAATTTATTTTTTGACAAAGCATAGATAAATTTATAGGTATAACAACCTCACGAATCTCTAAGAAATCAGAGATTTCAAGAGCTTCGGAGAACGTTGTATCATAGCGTTCGGCGACTTGTCCCGCCTCACACTTATGGTATACCGTTTTGAAAAACGACGAAAACCGTTTATGCAAAATGATTCTGCATTCCCCGCCCGCAAACCGACCCGTTTGCAAAATTACGATTACAGTCAAAACGGATGTTATTTCGTGACGGTGTGTGTTGCAGAGAAAAAACATTTGTTAGCGCATTATAAGTCAAAGGCAGAAATCGTAGGGGCGGGTCTCCGTGCCCGCCCGCAGGACGCTTTGATTCTGACAAATGTTGGTCGAGAAGTAGAAAAAACGATTCAATTTATTGCCGAAAATTACAATAATGTAAAAATAGAAAATGCTGTTGTTATGCCGAATCATATTCATCTTTTGATTTTATTAGATGATTTTGAAAGTCGGCTGACGGGCGGGCGTGGAAACCCGCCCCTACAAGGTGTGATAGGACAATTAAAATCCTATACAACCAAACTGTATCGTGAAATCACGGGTAATAAAGCGGATAAGCTTTGGCAACGCGGCTTTTATGATCGCATTATCCGCAATGAAGCGGAATATTTGCGCGCGTGGGAATACATTGAATATAACGCATTAAAAGAATACGGACAGAAAAAACAAACAGACGAAAACCCTACGGAGGTAGTTAACAATATGAAAGACATTTATGAAAGCCCCTTAAATTCGCGGTATTCGAGCAAGGAAATGAAATACATTTTCTCGCCCGACTTTAAATTCCGCACCTGGCGCAAGCTTTGGATTGCGCTTGCCGAAAGCGAAAAGGAATTGGGCTTGCCGATTACAGACGAACAAATCACAGAGCTGAAAGCGCATGCGGACGACATCAATTACGAGGTCGCCGAAGCGCGTGAAAAACTGGTGCGCCATGACGTGATGAGCCATGTGTATGCCTACGGTGTGCAGTGCCCGAGCGCAAAGGGCATCATTCACCTGGGCGCAACCTCCTGCTATGTCGGCGACAACACCGACGTTATCATTATGACCGAGGGGTTAAAGCTTGTCCGCAAAAAACTGGTCAACTTAATCTCGAAGGTTGCGGCGTTCGCAGACGAATACAAGGATATGCCTTGCCTCGCGTTCACCCATTTCCAGCCTGCTCAGCCGACCACCGTCGGCAAACGCGCCTCTCTGTGGCTTATGGATTTGGTGATGGATATGTCCGCACTGGAATTCCAGCTTTCGCAGATGCGTCTGCTCGGCTCCAAGGGCACCACGGGCACACAGGCAAGCTTTGTAGAGCTGTTTGAGGGCGACAATGAAAAAATCAAGGTGCTTGACCGCAAAATCGCCGAAAAAATGGGCTTTACCCGCGTATTCCCCGTATCGGGGCAGACCTATGCGCGCAAATTGGACGCGCAGGTGCTGTATACTCTTGCAGGAATTGCCCAGTCCGCATATAAATTTTCAAACGATTTACGGCTCTTACAGCATCTAAAAGAGATAGAAGAGCCGTTTGAAAAAAATCAAATCGGCTCGTCCGCCATGGCATACAAGCGCAACCCGATGCGCAGTGAGCGTATCGGCTCTTTGGCACGCTATGTCATTGCCGATACCATCAACCCCGCTATTACGGCGTCTACACAGTGGTTTGAGCGTACACTGGACGATTCTGCCAATAAGCGCATCAGCATTCCCGAAGGCTTCCTCGCGGTCGATGCGATTTTGGAACTGTATATTAACGTGGTCAGTGGCTTAGTTGTGTATCCGAAAATGATTGAAAAGCGCCTGAATGACGAACTTCCGTTCATGGCGACGGAAAATATTATGATGGCGGCAGTCAAAAAGGGCGGAGACCGTCAGGAACTGCACGAGAAAATCCGTCAGCACTCCATGGCGGCGGGGCAGGTCGTCAAGGCGGAGGGCAAACCGAACGATTTACCCGAACGCATTGCCGCCGACCCTGCATTCGGCATGACGCTTGAAGAAATCCGCGCGGAAATGGTGCCGCAGAACTTTGTCGGACGCGCCCCGCAGCAGGTTACGGAGTTCCTGGCAGAGGAAGTACAGCCTATTTTAGACAAATATAAGGATTTATTGGGGCTGGAAGTCGAAATTAATGTCTGACGGAGGTCGCATATGCGCTATACAGGGGAAACCTGTCCGATTTGCGGGGCCGTTTTCTCGGAGGACGATGACGTTGTTGTCTGTCCCGACTGCGGTACGCCGCATCATCGAAAATGTTATTTGAACAATAAAGACTGTGCAAACGCGGCTTTGCATACAGGCGGATTCGCTTGGACGCCGTCTGTCGGCAAAACACCGGCAGAGACGGCAGAACCCGTAACGAATCCCGTCCCTGTGCCGAATGCCGCACAGCATGACGGACACCGTATTGTATTTTGTCCGCAGTGCGGCGCGCAAAACGCGGCGGAAGAACCCGTCTGCACCCAGTGCGGCACAAGACTTTATAACACACAGAATCAGCCGTATTCGCCGCAGATTCAACTGCCCGACATGACCGCGCGCCCCTTTTACGCGCACGGCACTGTGATTGCCCCGACAGATACGATTGACGGCAACACGGTCGGGGACACGGCGGAATATGTACGCACAAGTGCAGAACGGTATATTCCGAAATTTTATAAGCTTGACAAGTCGGGTAAAAAGCTCTCCTGGAACTGGGCGGCATTTTTCTTTTCGCCCTGCTGGTTCTTTTACCGTAAGCTGTATGCCGTCGGCGGGATTTTATTGGCACTGCTGTTGGGCATTACAGGTGCGACCATGACGCCGCGGTATATACAAGCCACACTCGACTATCAAAAGGTTGTTCTGCAAGCCGCTGAAGACGGCAAAACCTTTTTGGAAGCAGTCGATGCCAGCACACCCGAATATACGGCACTGCAACAGCTTCCCGAAACGCAAATCCGCTACTATGCCTCTGTATTTCTGCATCTGTTTTCGGGTCTTGCCGCAAACTATCTGTATAAAAAGAAAGTGGGCAAAGATATTCAGCGCCTGGGCGCACAAAAACCGTCCCCCGAGGAATACCGCTTTTTGCTGTTTCGCCGCGGCGGCACATCGCTCGCCATGGGTATAGCGTCTGCCGCAATTTATTTTTTCGGCATGCAGATACTGCTGAATCTCTTACTGCGATTCCTATTGTAAAACGGCGGAAGCTTTCTTCCGTTTAAAACTTCTATATATTTAAGGAGCGTTTACTATGAAAGTAACAAAAGCCATTATCCCCGCGGCGGGTCTGGGCACACGCGTTCTGCCCGCGTCAAAGTCTGTTCCGAAGGAAATGCTGAACATCGTGGATAAGCCCGCAATTCAGTATATTGTGGAAGAGGCAGTGGCTGCAGGTATTACCGATATTCTGATTATCACCAACCGCGGCAAGGGCGTTATCGAGGACCACTTTGACCACTCCTTTGAGCTGGAGACCAAATTGCAGGGCAACGCATCTAAAGCGCACATTTTGGAGCAGGTAGAAGCTTGCTCGAACCTTGCAAACATCTATTATATCCGTCAGAAAGAGACAAAGGGTTTGGGTCACGCGGTTCTGTGTGCAAAGAGCTTTGTCGGCAATGAGCCGTTTGCGGTCATGTACGGCGATGACGTTATTGTTTCCGAAGACCCCGTCGTCGGTCAGCTGATTCGTGCGTATGATAAATACGGCTGCGGCGTGGTCGGCGTAAAGGAAGTGCCGCGCGCAGATGTGCCGAAGTACTGCACACTCGACGTCACCCCGCTGGAAGACAAAACGATGAAGGTACACAACATCATCGAGAAGCCCACACCCGAACAGATTATGTCCTGCTACTCGATTTTGGGCAGAGTGGTTATGCCGCCCGAAATTTTCGAACTGATTGAAAAGACCCCCGCCGACCCCAAAAGCGGCGAAGTCTATTTCACTGACGCGATGCTTGACCTCGCGCGACGCGGTCTGCTCAACGCCGTGGATTTTGACGGCGTTCGCTACGATATGGGCAACAAGCTCGGCATTATGCAGGCGAACTGCGAGGTCGCGCTGAACCACCCCGAAATCGGTGAAGATTTTAAAGCATATCTGAAAAATCTAGCGGCAACGCTGTAAGCGCATACGCATTCGGTTTTAACGGCATAAAATAACCCCCTGCACAGTTTTTTGCTGTGCAGGGGAATTTTCATTTGTATGCAATACTGTACGAACGGTAACGTATTCACCGTGTAGGGACGGGTTTCGTACAACGCTAACAGCTGTACGCAAATCCCGTAGGGGCGAACTGTAACGCCTCCCTTGTCAAAGGGAGGGGGACCGCGAAGCGGTGGAGGGATTCTTCGCCCGCGGACAGACAAGGACGTCCATCCCTACATGCTTCTCAAATTCACTCGGTACCGTGTGAGCTTCTTCGGCTACGCCTCAGAATGACAAATTTTGAAGCCATTTTACACGCCGCGGGGCTTTATTCGCATGCCTCTGCCATTTCCTGCATTTCCACCTGCGAAAAAGTGTATTGGCGGTTACAGAAGTTGCAGGTGACCTCGGTGGTTTCATCCTCTGCCATTTCGGAAAGCGCTTGCTTACCCGTGGCGCGCAGGGCGTTTTTCATACGCTCGCGCGAGCAGGTACAGCGGTAGCCGACCTCGGCGCTGTCTAAAACATTCAGCTCGAATTCGGGCAGTACCGCTCGGCAAATATCTTCGGGCGTCATGTTTTCAAACAGCATGGTTGTGACGGGCTTGATGTTTTCGAGTCCGCGTTCGACCCTTTCAATCGTGTCGTCCATTGCTGTGGGCAAAAGCTGAATCAAAAACCCGCCTGCATTTATAATATTTTCCGTGTCGGGGTCAACCAACACGCCCAGCCCGCAAACAGACGGCGTCTGCTCGCTTGCCGCATAATATGCGGTTACATCCTCGGCGATTTCTCCGGAAACCAAAGGCACCTGCCCGACATACGGTTCGCGCATACCCAAATCTTTAATAACCGTCAGTGTGCCGTTTTTGCCAACCGCGCCCGATACGTCTAATTTGCCTTTTGCGTTCAGCGGTAAAACCACATCGTTTCGCCCCGCATAACCGCGCACGTTGCCGTTGCTGTCGGATACAGCGGTAATCGGACTTGCGGCACCGTCTGCACTGACTTTTAAGGTAATGCTGTCTTTTTCGCCTTTGAGCATACTGCCCATTAAAGAGGCGGCGGTCAGCAGTCTGCCCAAAGCGGCGGAAACGACCTTTGCCGTGCCGTGCAGTCGGTGCATCTCCCGAACGGTTTCTGTTGTATCGGCGGCAATCACACAAAGTGTACCGTCCGCATCCATCATTCTCACAAGATTTTGCATATTATTTCGGCTCCTTTCCGACTATATAAACGATGCGTTCGCTTTTGCCGTGCGGAGCATCTTGAGAATAGCCGTCAAAGCGCTCTAAAATGCGCAGACCCGCGTTGTTCAGCATTTCTTCCCATTCCTCCGCACTGTACGCATGCTCTAAAAAATGTTCGCTTTCGCGTGCATAGATGCCTTCTTCCTCCAGCGGCACAAAAAAGTCTAAATCTATATCTACGGTTGTGCCGTCGGCACGGAGCGTGTTTTGCCAGACGCAGTACACTTCGTCCGTATCATAGACAAAGGTTTTATTGCCGAGCACTTCGCGGTGCTTATAGACTGTGTTTACATCGAAAATAAAGACCCCGTCAGGCTCCAGAAACAGGGCTGTACGCCCAAGCGCCGTTTCAACCGCCGCACGGTCAGGCAAGTGATTCAGTGCGTCCAGCGTGCAGACCGCCGCGCGCACCGTGCCGTATAAATCTAACTGTTCCATAGGCTGGCACAAAAAAAGAATCTGCGTTTCTGCCTTTACCGCTTTGCTTTGCGCTTCCATGAGCATATCGGGCGAACAGTCTGTGCCGATAACCTCATACCCGCGCTGTGCAAGGGATAAGGACAGTGTGCCTGTGCCACAGCCTAAGTCAAGCAAAAGCCCCCTGTCAATGCCGTAACGGGTTAACAGAGAGCAGATTCGGTTTGCCATAACGGAATATTGCACATTTTCGGTCAGTGCATCATAGTATAGGGAGAAAACATCGTAGCTCATGTCTGTTCCGCTTTCTTTTGTGCAACGCGCTCAAACAGCTTTTCGTAGCCGTTGCAGCCGAATTGCAGAGAACGGTTCACGCGGCTGATGGTTGCTGTGGATGCGCCCGTGTCCTTTACAATGTCGGAATATACGCGCTTTTCCGAAAGCATCCGCGCTACGACAATGCGTTGGGAAATGGCCTGCAATTCATTGACTGTACACAAGTCCTCAAAAAAATCGTAGCATTCTTCCATAGACTGCAAAGAGAGAATGCAGTCAAACAAAAAATCCATATTTTCATTTTTTATTTTGCTGTTGCTCATAAACGACCCACCTGTCTTAATATACCAAGGGATTTCTAAATGCATTTTAGCACACTAAACTTGAAAAGTAAACAGGGAAAACCAAAAAATACGCATCGCATAACCGCAACCCACAAGATATTGTGTGTATGGCAGGGGAAGAGAAAAATCCTGAAAAAATCTCAAAAAAAATTCAAAAAATTTTGAAATTCTTGTTGACAGAACCGCTTTTTTATGATATTCTTATTCAGCCGTCAAAACGACGGCGGCTGTTTTGGGAGCATAGCTCAGCTGGGAGAGCATCTGCCTTACAAGCAGAGGGTCACAGGTTCGAGCCCTGTTGTTCCCACCAAATGTGGCCCGGTAGTTCAGCTGGTTAGAACGCTAGCCTGTCACGCTAGAGGTCGACGGTTCGATCCCGTTCCGGGTCGCCACATTTGCCTCTGTAGCTCAGTCGGTAGAGCAGAGGACTGAAAATCCTCGTGTCATTGGTTCGATTCCGATCGGAGGCACCATATATGCGGATGTAGCTCATCCGGTAGAGCGCCACCTTGCCAAGGTGGAGGTAGCGAGTTCGAGCCTCGTCATCCGCTCCAAAGGACGCTTAAAAGATTATTTTTAAGCGTCCTTTTTCTTCCAATGACACAAAATTTTACGGCGACATAGCCAAGTGGTAAGGCATGGGTCTGCAAAACCCTGATCCCCAGTTCAAATCTGGGTGTCGCCTCCAAAGAAAAACACGGTACGCAAACGCGTGCCGTGTTTTTCTGTTTGAAGATTGTATTATTTTTTTGTAAGAAGAACCACCGTCTCCACATGGCTTGTATGCGGGAACATATCGACAGGCTGAATTTTTTTCACGGCATAACCGTTTTTGCACAGATACAGCAAATCGCGCTGTTGGGTTTCGGGATTGCAGGAGATATACACAACCTTTTTCGGCGCGAGGGTGACAAGTGCCGAAAGGAATTTTTTATCACTGCCTGCGCGGGGCGGGTCCATCAGCACAATATCTGCGTGTTCGCCTGCGTTTGCCGCCGCAAGCATAAATTCGCCTGCGTCCGCTTCAAAAAAACGAATATTGCCGATATGATTGATTTTTGCGTTTTCTTTCGCGTCCTTTACGGCATCCCCGTTCAACTCCACGCCGATGACCTGTTTTGCATGCGGTGCGGCAAAAATCCCGATGGTGCCTGTGCCGCAGTATGCATCAATGACAAGCTCGTCTCCCTTTAGGTCGGTGAATTCCAAGGCTTTGCGATACAAAATTTCCGTTTGCACAGGATTGATTTGGTAAAACGCGCGTGCAGAAATGCGGAAGGTCATATCGCCCAGCTGTTCCTCGATTTTGCCGCTGCCGAACAGAACGAATTCCTCTTTGCCGAGTACCATGCTTGTCCTTCGGGGGTTTACGTTTTGCAGAACGGTGGTGATTTCGGGATGCGCTTTTAAAAGGGCGTTGACAAACGAACGTTTTTTGGGAAATTCACGGATGCCTGTGACCAATACCACCATGATTTGTCCGCTTCGGAATCCGCGTTTGACCAAAACATGCCGTAAAAATCCGCGTTTTGTATCGGGATCAAATGGGAGAAGCTTGAAGCTTTTCAAAAGCTTGCGCACCGTGGCGATGATTTCGTCAGCTTTTTCATCTTCGGTCATGCAGTGTTCTACGGCAACGACCTTGTGCGAAGCGGACTGATAGACGCCTGAAACGATGTTTTTGCGCGCGTCTAAGGCAAATGCTGCCTGCACCTTATTTCGGTAATGGTAGGGTTTTTGCATCCCGATGATTTCCTCTACACGGCAGAAGCGGCCGAGCAGCCGTATGCACTGTACCTGTTTGTGCTGTAACTGCTGCGCATAGGTTAAATTTTGCAGCTGACAGCCGCCGCATTTTTTGGCATACGGACAGCCGTGTCGGGATTGCGCCATTTTACAATGCTCCTCTTGTGTATTATATATTGTATAATAACATATTTTCAGCTTTTTTGCAATTCTCGGTACAGCGCTGTTTTCATACGGATTTTCTGTTGTGAATTTGTTTGGTGCAATTGACAAACCGAAACTCTTTTGATAAGATATAATCTCAAAATGGGAACGATACGGTTGCACACGTTTCTCGGTACGGGCAATCGGTAAATCAGAGGTTAATGGAATGCAGTCACAGGAAAAGTCGGAAATCAGCAGAGATTTAATTATCAAAGCCGCTATGGAGGAGTTTTGTGAGCGCGGGTTTCAGGGCGCTTCTGTCCGCCGTATTTGTAAAGCAAGCGGTGTAACGAACGGAAGACTGTTTCATCATTTTAAAGATAAAAATGAAATTTTCTTGGCGGTGGCGGAGACCTATTTCCAAACACTCGCCGCGTATATGGAGCAGTTTCGGCCGAATTTTTCAAAAAGCCTGGAAGAGAATTCCCTTTTGCTGTTCGCACACTGGCAGAATTTTTGGCGTATGCATCCGAATACGGATACGCTGTTTATCCAAATCCGAATCAATCCGCCGCAGGGCTTGCAGCGGGAACTGCTGGCTGTGCGGCGGCGTACCTTTGTGCGCAGTCTGAAGATGGTTTTGCATGATGTTTTCGCCTTCTATTATCCGAACGATTTTGAACAGCAGGCGTTTTTGACGGGCGTTTGGCTGTCTGTTTTGGATTATACCGTTGTCGGTATAGGTTTACAGAAAATAGATTTGTATGATTCCATGGAAGAATGGATGCGTTCTCAGGCAAGCATGTTTCAAAAAATCCTGACCGCCTTTCTGTATGGCGTGGACAGCGAAAGCTTTGCGACATTCCGCCGTGAGAGACAGGCGTATTTACCGAATACAGACACAGAGGAATGAGCGGGCGGAAAATCGATATTCACACATGGATTTTGCATGCCGCGAATCGAATGCGATCCCCTTAACCATAGCGCACGCGTCTGAACACGCCCAAAAGGCGTGTCCTGCGGGCACTTTTTAACTTATCGCTCTCGCAAGGCGTCAGCCTTGCTTCGCGCT
>ERZ808028.677-NODE-677-length-25500-cov-5.250639_pt1 | contig 25500 bp, 33 predicted proteins | sample MGYA00380184_ERZ808028 | MGnify/ENA primary metagenome ERZ808028 (study PRJEB31490, sample SAMN06133397) | mouse gut metagenome | isolation source: J8_1 | host: mice | place: China: Chengdu | collected 2015-05 ...
TTAGAGATGAAGGAACATCATACCATTATAGTGAAGCTTCATACGAGATTGCCCCTGATTTAGATTTAACTAATCAAGTTAAGGTGTTGTTGTCTGAAAAGCAATTACCATATATCGAAGGCAAGACATGGACAACAGATGCTCCTTATCGAGAAACCAAAGAAAAAGTCAATTTACGAAGATCACAAGGTTGTATCTGTGTAGAGATGGAATGTTCAGCTTTTTTTGCAGTCGGACAGTTCAGAAATGTTGCGATTACATCTGTTTTATTTAGTGGAGATTCTTTACATTCTGAAGAATGGGATTATCGTAGTTGGAATAAACAAACGGATATTCGATATAAATTGCTACAAAACATAATGGATATTGCATTTGAAATTTCAGTTATGTAGATTTTTTATTTAAAATAAGTATAGTATGTTAGGAAAATTGATGATTGGATTACAGTCGCCTATTTTCCTTTTTTTTGTAAAATAATTGAAGTATATATGCCAAAATATTAGATATATATAATGAAGGGAGATAGAGAATATGTGCAATTACAATTATGAAAAGAATTATCTTATCAACATTCTTTTTGATAAAATCATAGAACATCAACCAACCATCATTACTGATATTGAAATGCTGATTTATATTGATGAAATAGGGGTAGATACTGTAATTGAGGAGGTAGTAGAAGGAATGCAAAAAGACGTATTAAATTATTTGAAAGAACAAATCAATGATATTTCTAATCGAGAAGAAGTAATAGATTTGGAAACAAAACGCAGAAATGCTAATTTAGCTTATAAGAAGTTTGTTAAAGAATATTTTAAAATGGGATTTAATGCCGGTGAAGAAATGCAGATGAAAATAATGATACAACGTTATGCAAAAGAAGTGCTATGTTTAAAAGATACAGAACGAATTTTATTATTAAGCAATGATTATTTATTAGAGTTAACTAATCAAATCTATCAAATGAAAAGTGCAGACGAATTAAATATTTTTTTGTTTGAAAAATTACATTAGAATTCTGATAAATAGGGAATGAAAATTACGGCTGTTTTAATTTCTTTTCATTTATTCAAGGCTTTTTGCATAATCTACTTGAAACATGGATATGATTATTATATAATGAGTTTACTTAAAACGTTGACGAGGACAAGTAGATGAGATGTCTGATTTAAGAAAGCTGATGGTTGATGCGAATCAGTATTGGAGCTTATTGAAATCCACCTCTGAGTGAAACGGTGAACTAAGTATCTGTTTCCGGTATTAGCCGTTATCTAATGGAGAGATAAATGTTTCACGTGGAACATTTATAAGCAGGGTGGCACCGCGATTATTTCGTCCCTATTGAATGGTGTTTTTTTATTTAGAGAGAGGAGAATGAAGATGATTGATATTGCAATATTAAGAGCAAACCCAGATGCTGTTAAAGAAAATATGAGAAAGAAATTCCAAGATGCTAAATTACATTTAGTTGATGAAGCATACGATTTAGATAAAGAGTATCGTGCAGCTCTTACAAGAGCAAGTGAGTTACGTGCTCAAAGAAATAAATTGTCTAAAGAAATTGGACAACTAATGCGTGAAGGAAAAAAAGAAGAAGCAGAAAATACTAAGAAATTAGTAGGACAAATGGCTCAAGAGTTAAAAGAAATGGAAGAAAAAGAAGCGGAACTAGAACCTAAATTAAAGGCTGTTATGATGAAGATTCCTAACTTTATTGATGATAGTGTTCCAATCGGAAAAGACGATAGTGAAAATGTTGAAATTGAAAAATATGGGGAACCTATTGTACCGGAATATGAGATTCCATATCATGCAGATATTATTGCGAATTTAAGTGGCTTAGATAAAGAAAGTGCCGGTAGAACAACAGGTAATGGCTTCTATTATTTAATGGGAGATATTGCTAGATTAACAAGTGCAATGTTAACTTATGCCAGAGATTTTATGATAGATAAGGGCTTTACTTATTGTATTCCTCCGTTTATGATTCGTTCTGATGTTGTAACCGGTGTTATGAGCTTTGATGAAATGGAAGCAATGATGTATAAAATTGAAGGTGAAGACTTGTATTTAATTGGTACAAGTGAACATTCAATGATTGGTAAATTCCAAAATCAGTTAATCAAAGAAGATGAATTGCCAATTACTATGACTTCTTATTCACCTTGTTTCCGTAAAGAAGTTGGAGCACACGGTATTGAAGAAAGAGGTATTTACCGAGTACATCAATTTGAAAAACAAGAAATGATTGTATTATGTAAACAAGAAGAAGGCATGGCATGGTATGATAAGATGTGGTCATACACAGTGGAACTATTTAGAAATTTGGATATTCCGGTAAGAACACTTGAATGTTGCTCAGGGGATTTAGCTGATTTAAAAGTTAAATCTTGTGATGTAGAAGCTTGGTCACCAAGACAACAAAAATATTTTGAAGTTGGTTCTTGTTCAATTTTAGGCGATGCTCAATCAAGAAGATTAGGTATTCGTGCTAAAGGTGAAAATGGCAATTACTATGTTTGTACATTAAATAACACAGTATTGGCAAGCACACGTGCTTTAATTGCTTTTATCGAAAATAACTATAACGAAGATGGTTCAATCAATATTCCAGAAGCGTTAAGACCATATATGGGCTTTAAAACTAAAATTGAGAAACTAAAAAAGTAAGTATCTACTTGCTTTTTTTATGTATAAATTACGATTGAAGAAGCATACTTAAAAATAAATAGTGGAGGTTTGTAATGGAAATAAAATTAGATCAAAAGGTAGCGATTGTTACAGGTGGAACAAGAGGAATTGGTTTTGCTATTGTTAAGACATTTTTAGAAGCAGGGGCTTATGTTGTTTTCTTAGGATCAAGACAAAGCACAGTTGATCAAGCATTGGAACAATTAACAGATTATAAAGATAGAGTAGTAGGTGATGTCGTTGATTCACAAGATGAAAATAGCATTCATCATTTTGCGCAAAGTGTTAAAGAGAAATTTGGGCATATTGATATTTTAGTTAATAACGCGGGTATGACCGATACAAAACCTTTTATCAATTACGAAGAAGGTTATTTTGAAAAAATTATGGACTTAAATGTAAACTTTTTAACAAGAATGACTAGAGAAGTGTGCAAAGTAATGGTTCAACAGCAACAAGGCGTTATCATAAATACAAGCTCTATGGTAAGTTTTAACGGACAGTCAGTAGGTGTAGCTTATCCGGCTAGTAAGTTTGCAGTTAATGGAATTACACTTTCATTGGCGAGAGAATTAGGAAAATATAATATACGTGTTAATGCTGTTGCTCCGGGGGCAACCAATACGGATATGGTGAAAAATTTAAATCCGGAAATGGTTAAGCAATTATCAGCTAGAATTCCTCTTAATAGAATGGCAGAACCACAGGATATAGCCAATACTTTCTTATTCTTAGCTAGTGATTTGGCGAGCTATATTTCAGGGGCGGTTATTAAAGTGGACGGCGCCTTGATTGTATAATAAGAAATAATTATTTAGAATATAGAACACTGTTATTAGTCTAAAATAAAAGTGTTCTATTTTTTTAGCATATTGTTATTAAAAGCATAAAAATAAGTATGTTTCACGTGAAACCATTATAAATTTATTTTTAGAAGTGTTAAAATCATTTTAATTTCAAATATAATAAATTAGATTGTTTTAATTGCTTTTTAAAATAAGTTCGTGTATAATAAGTTTTGCCATTACAATAGCAGGCTTCGAACCATGTCAGGACCGGAAGGTAGCAGCATTAAGGAGTACCTGTTATGTGTAGTGGTATTTTATTTAGAAAAGAGGTGCCTTTGTGGATTTTGATTTAAAGATGATGAAAGAAGCATATAAACAAGCTCAAAAAGCATTACTTAAAGATGAGGTGCCTATTGGTGCGGTTATAGTGAAGGATGGTAAGATTATCAGTCGAGCTTATAATTTACGAGAAACAAAACAAGAGGCAACAAAACACGCTGAGATTATTGCCATTGAAAAAGCTTGTCGCAAGTTAGGTACATGGCGATTGGAGGATTGTGATTTGTATGTCACACTAGAACCTTGTGTCATGTGCAGTGGTGCGATTATCAATGCAAGAATCCGAAGGGTTATCTATGGTGCTTCTGAAAAACGTTGGCTAGCTTTATCTCAGCTTTTAGATAGTACAGACAATAAGCTCTTTAATCATCAAGTTACTTATATTAAAGGAATAGATGAAGAAAATTGTTCTAAGTTAATTAGTCAATATTTTAAAGATAAAAGAAAAATTGTTAAAAGATAGTATTTTTGATACTATCTTTTTGTATTCTAAGGTATAATGAAGTTAAAGAATGCTCAAGGTATTTTATAGGAAATGAATAACTTCAATAAATTTTATGAGTTATCAAAATAATACAGATATAATAAAATAGATGAAAGGAGTGAATAGCGAGGCAAAAAAGCTCGCAAGAATATGGAAACAAGGTTATTAGAATATTTTTTAACAGTTGCAAAAGAGCGAAACATTACAAAAAGTGCTGAGTTATTGCATATTACCCAACCGACTTTAAGTCGTCAATTGGTTCAATTAGAAGATATAATGGGACAACAATTATTGATTCGTGATAAAAAAGGATTGCAATTAACAGAAGCCGGTATGATGTTACAAAGAAGAGCAGAAGAAATTATATCATTGATTGAGAAAACCGAAAGGGAACTCAAAGAAGATGAAGAGCAGTTAGTCGGACAACTAGCGATTGGAACAGGAGAAACGGCAGTATCTTTTGATTTTTTGCCTAAGGTTATTGAAGATTATCATGCTAAGTACCCGCAAGTTACTTATGAACTTTATACCGGAAATGCTTTATTGATTAAAGAAAAAATCAATCAAGGACTATTAGATGTAGGCATTTTATTAGGCACAATTGATATTGAATCTTTTGACTTTATCCGTTTACCATATCAAGATCCTTGGGGGTTAATTGTACCTACAAATCATTCTTTAGCTCAAAAAAAATTTATAGAGCCAAATGATTTAATCGGCATTCCACTATTTTTTAATGAAAAACGTTCATTAGTAAAAAATGAACTAAAAGAATGGTCTAAAGGAAATTATGATCAATATGAGATTATTGGGGGACATAACTTAATTTCTAATATATTAGCTATGGTAAGACATGGGATAGGGTGTGTAATAAGTATCGAGGGTTCAATCCTTCATCAAGATATGAGTGAATTAAAATTTATTCCTTTAAAACCCTTAATCACACAAGGATCGGTTTTAGTTTGGAAAAAGAATCGCATCATGTCACCTATGACAAAGAAATTTATTGCTTTAGTAAAAGAGAAAATTATTGAATTAGAAGAAATTTAATAATGCATATAAAAAGTTGTGAAAAAGATATAGATTTGAAACAAATATCTTCTCACAACTTTTTATGTTTTAGGCTTTAAATGAATAACAGCAATTTCAGGTCTAACGCCTAATCGTATAGGGATAGGGCTACTTCCTAGTCCACTTGAGATAAAAAGAGAGTGTGGACCTTCTTGATAAAGTCCATGCACATAAACACCTGTTGCTTCAGGAAGCCAAATACCATCTGTATATAAACTACCGATAAAAGGTAAGCGAATTTGTCCTCCATGCGTATCACCACATAAAGCCAAATCAATTCCAAAATCTTGAAAAGCTTTAAAATTTTGAAGATGAGCTATTAAAATAGAAAAATGTTCGTTGCACGGTTCCCACTCGTGATGTAAATCAAAAGTAGGAGAATAGTATAAGTTGTTAGTTCCAAAAAGATGTAGTTTGGTGCCTTTAACATCAATAATTTGTTGTCGATAATTCCAAACATTGACACCGACATTAGTTAAAGCTTCATAGAAGTCTTCGTCACTATCGTGTTCGCCGTTCACAAAATATACAGGTGCTAAATCCGTTAAGTGTTGTAAAAGGGCTAAAGCTGTTTCTTGACCTCGCTTATCATTACTCGAGTACATATCCCCTGTTGCGATAATAAGATCAGGTCGCTGTTTTTTTATTTTATTAATTAAATAGCGATTATCTTTCCCAAATTTAAAGCCATGTAAATCTGTGATTTGGACAATCTTAATCTCATCTTTAATTCGCTCATCTGCAATATAAACTTCTGTTATTTTAATAGTGAAGGTATTGTACCACCAAATACCGATAAGTCCGATAATAACAATCAAAAAATATATTCTCTTTCGTTTCATACAATCCCTCCTTCATTTTAATTATAATCTATTTTATTTCATTATATATTAAAATTAAATAAATATTTTATTATAAAGTAATGATGAATAAGGGTAAATAAAGATGTGTGCTTTTGATAAAACAAGGGAGGGAATTTCATTTAAAAATGTGATAAAATTCATGAATAAATTGTCAAATAGCTAATGATTTAGTACAATATAAAATAAAGATAAATAGTGAAAGAAAATTAAATACCTCAAAATATAGCAACATAGTAATATTAAGATGAAATAAGGTGATGTGTTTGAAAGTAGTGGTAGCAGTTGATTCTTTTAAAGGAAGTTTAGGTTCTTTGGAAATTGGACAATGTATCAAAGACAGTATTTTAGAAATCAATCCATTGATAGATGTAGTTGTCAAAGGAGTGGCTGATGGTGGCGAAGGGACAATTGATGCTTTGGCAAATGCGTATCAAGGAGAAATTTTTCATGTAGAAGTGAATAACGCCTATATGGAAAAGACAGATTGTAGATATCTATTATGCGAAGATAAAAAAATGGCTGTGATTGAAGTTGCGGAAATTGTAGGATTGGCAAAATGTCAGCGGCGTGAACCTAGGTATGCGTCTAGTTATGGTATTGGTGAAGTTATTCAGGTATGTTTAGATAAAGGGGTTCGAGAGTTTATTATCGGACTTGGTGGAAGTGCTACAAATGATGCCGGTATTGGTATGTTACAAGCTTTGGGATTAAAGGTTGATTTTAAAGATGCGTATGATTTATTAAATATTAGGAAAATTGATATTTCAGCTTTAGATCCACGTCTACAAGAATGTCAATTTACCCTTGCTTCAGATGTAACAAATCCATTATGTGGCAAGTTAGGTGCAACAGCTATTTTCGGTAGACAAAAAGGGGTAAAAGAAGATGAAGTTGCATTGCTTGACAATGCCTTAAACAATTTTGCCAATATGGTTCAATGTGTTTTAGGGAAGGATTTAAAAAATGCAAAAGGTGCCGGGGCAGCAGGTGGTTTAGGATATGCTTTTTTAACTTTTATGTCGGCAAATATGCAATCTGGTGCTAAACTTGTAATGGAAGCTCAGCATTTAGAAGAAGAAATAAAGACATCTGATTTAGTTATTACCGGTGAAGGTTGTATTGATGAACAGACGAGCATGGGAAAAATTCCTATGATTATTGCTCAAATTGCTAAAAAATATGATGTGCTTGCCATTGGTATTGGCGGAAGTATTCAACAAGAGGCTAGTAGTCTTCACACCAAAGGTATGATAGCTTATTTTTCTATTCAATGTGAACCACACTCTTTGCAAAAAGCCATGCAAAAGGAAGTGACAAAAGCTCAATTAAGATTAACTACGCAAGAGATTATCAGACTTATTTTGTTTTATTGTAAACCATGGCATATTAGATAGATTAAAGGATATGATTTAATGTAATATGCTACTACTCTAAATGTGATTTTTTTGATATAATAGAAACAGAATGAAAAGGGGGAAAAGGATATGGCATATCGTGCATTGTATCGTGCTTATCGACCTCAAAGTTTTGAAGAGGTAGCAGGACAAAAGCATGTCACACAGACATTAAAAAATGCAATTAAAGAAAATAAGATTTCTCATGCTTATTTGTTTTGCGGACCTCGTGGTACGGGAAAAACATCTATAGCAAAGATATTTGCTAAGGCTATCAATTGTGAGTCAATTGGCGAAGAAGTACCATGTAATATCTGTGATAACTGTTTAGCTATTACTAAAGGAGAACATCCGGATATTTTAGAAATAGATGCTGCCAGCAATACCGGTGTAGATGATGTTCGTGATTTGATTGAGAAAGTTAAATATGCGCCGATTCGTGGGCGTTTTAAGGTCTATATTATTGATGAGGTTCACATGATGAGTCCGGGGGCTTTCAATGCTTTGTTAAAGACCTTAGAAGAACCACCAAGTCATGTCGTTTTTATCCTAGCAACAACGGAGCCTCAAAAGATTTTAGCGACGATTATTTCACGCTGTCAAAGATTTGACTTTTCAAGAATTTCGATTACGGATATTGTAGAATATCTTGAGATGGTTTTACATCAAGAGGGTGTTACGTTTGAAAAAGAAGCTTTAGCTTTAATTGCTCAATTAGCTGAAGGTGGCATGAGAGATTCATTAAGTATTCTTGAGCAGTGTCTTGCCTATTGCGGTAAAAATTTAACTGTACAAGATGTGAATCAGGTTTATGGCATTATCTCTATCCCAAATAAGATTGAGTATATTTTGAAATTGATGCGTAAAGATATGGCAGGTATGTTGCATGATTTAGGCAAGATGAATGAAAGTGGGACAGATATTAAACGTTTGACGTATGACTTAATTCAAATATTGAAGGATACAATTATTTATAAAAATATTCAAGATGAAAAACTACTATTTGTCTTGAATAAAGACTATGTTGATATGATTGCTCCCTATATTACGGCAGAGGAATGCTTTGAATATATAGATATTTTGACTTCTGCTTTGACTAATTATAGGGAAACCGGAGATGCTAAGATTTATTTTGAGTTAGCCTGTATGAGAATCTGTAATCAGGTACATGAAACTAATGAAATAAAAGCCGTTCCTAAACCTAGTCCTGATCCTATTATTCAAGAGGTAGAAAGTCATCAAGAACCAATGATTCATGATTATCAAGATGAAGAGGAAATGGCAACCAAAATTGAGAATTTAGAGAAACAATTGGAGATGGACGATGGGATTGTACAAGCTGAAGCACCTATAGTCCAAGAAGAAAATATTCAGGAAAAAGAGCTTGAACCTATGGAAAAGGAAGTCCCTCTAGCACAAGTGCAAGATGAGATGAATGTCTTAGACGGGGATATCCGAGTAGAGTTTACAGATATTTTGAATATCCTTGTTCAAGCGAATCGTAAGATTTTGATTGCTAATCAAGAACGTTGGCCAACCATTAAACGCTATTTAGCAAATATCAATACAGCGAAGAATGCTTCTATGCTGATGGATAGTGCGCCTGTTGCCGCTTGCTCGGGTGGTTTGATTTTAGCTTGCGAACATCAGCCTTTAGCTAATAATTTAAACTATCATAAAAACTATTTTGGTGTTAAAAAGTTTTTGAAGGAAGTTTTGGGAGAAGATTACGACTATATTGCAGTGACAAAAAATCAATGGACAGATATTCGTAATAGTTATTTAAAACTAAGACAAGTCAATAAGTTACCAAAACCGCATTCTATTACTTTAAGTCATATTATTGCTGTAGAAGAACCTGAACAAGAAGCGGCTTTAAGTGAAGGTCAGAAATTTGCAGTTGACTTATTTGGTGATATTGTGGAAATCATGGAGGAATAGATAATGAATATTAATCAGTTAATGAAACAAGCTCAAGCGATGCAAAAAAAATTAAATAAAGTTCAGAATGCTTTTAATGAAAAAGTGTTTAGTTTTGAAAATGCTGAAAAAACAATCAAAGGGCAAATGAAGGGCAATATGGAAATTGTAGATTTACAGCTAGATGAGGCTTTATTAAAAGAAGATAAAGCGATGTTAGAGGGGGCTATTGTAGCGACACTTAACCAAGCTAGACAACAAATCGCAGATCAAAAAGAAGAGGAGATTGGCAGTATTGCCGGGAATGTTAGTATTCCTAATCTGTTTTAAAGATGAATTATCCTGATTCTTTTCTACATTTATTAGAATGTTTTAAACATTTACCGGGCATTGGGACTAAAAGTGCTGAACGTTTGGTTTATCATTGCCTTAATATGCCTGATTTTAGCTTAGAAGAATTTGCCGATGCCTTAATGTCGTTAAAGAAAGATATTCATTACTGTGAAGAATGCGGTCAAATTACCAATCATCATATATGTGATATTTGCAGTGATGAAACGCGTGATCGACAAACAATCATGGTTGTTGAAAATCCTCAAGATGTTTTTGCCTTAGAGAAAATAAAAGCTTATCGTGGCTTATATCATGTGTTACATGGAGTGGTTTCAATGATGGAAGGGATTGGTATTGATGACTTAAATATTGGTCCGTTATTGAAACGCTTAGATAAAGGTGAAATTAAAGAAGTTATTATAGCGACAAACTTAACAAGAGATGGTGAAACGACAGCTCTTTATTTAGCTCGTTTGCTACAAGGTTATGATGTTAAAGTAACACGTATCGCTCATGGTTTACCAATTGGAAGTAATATTGATTATGCTGATGAATTAACTTTATTAAAATCATTAGAGGGGCGTACTAAAATATAATAGTGTTGCATAGTTATGAGTAAGAGGGTGGAATGATGGTAGAGAAGATTTCCAAATTCGCTTTAAGACTCATGGCTGCAACACTTTTTTTGATTTTGTTTAATACGTTTGGCATGAGATATGGTTATGAGTTGCCTATTAATTTATTTAATATTGTTATTTTAGCGGCTTTTGATGTTCCGGGGTTTATTGCTTTGGTTTTATTAGGGTTTATGATTTAGACTAAATTCATAGATATTTTGCTATAATTGGAAGAAAGACATAGGGGTTGGTTAATAAGTTTGATTTTTTCTCTGTTTTGTTTTCATATTTTGAAATAAACATGGCTAAAAAACGCCTATTTTAAGTACAAAAACCGTCTTTTTGGACGGTTGAAGGTATCAATAAGTAACAAATAAGTAACACGAAAAATTAAATTTTCTAAACTTTGATTTTTTGAATTTCGCTATATAATTCGTTTTTTAATGTATGTGTGTAAACATCATCAGTGAGGTCAGCTGACTTATGACCCATGATCCTTTTCCTTGCAAAATCATCGACTTTATAGAGCTTGGCCAATGTGGCAAAGGTATGTCTTGTATCATAGGGTAAATGGTTGAGTCCAATACGTTTCATGAATGGATTGAAGATGTTGTATCTATAAGAAGCAACATCTTTGTTATGTCTTAACCTTTTTAAAACATCATAAATGTAAGGCTTGATTTCATCGTGGATTGGAATACATCTGTTTTTTCCGTTTTCTGTTTTAGAGCCAGTAACAATATAACTAATCAATGTTTCTTTGCCATTGTCGTTTGATAATTCATCAATGTGTACTTGCTTTTTAGATAAACCGAATAATTCAATCGGTCGACATCCTGTTAAGATATATGTTAATACAATCTTAGCTTCGATACTATTGTCGTTTTTGATTGCTGTAATTTCGTCCATAGAGAACGATTTGTGTTTATCTGACTTAGTATTCATGTTATTTTGTTTAGTGTCTATATAGCTTGTATAATCACTGTCACGAGGAATATATTGATGAATAACGGCATACTCAAAGACTTTTGAGCATAGTGCTTTCATATCGTATAACGTCTTTTGTTTGACATCTTTTTTACTAACATCAAATCTAGCTTGCAGATCAAATAGAGAAATGGTATTTATTTTTCTGTTATGTAAAGCTGAAAGCCGGTTGAACGCTGCTTTATACGCAGCTTGTCTTTGCGGAGATAAATGGGTCATATCTTTTTCGAATACTTTATGAAAAATCTCGGCAAATGTTGGGAGTTGTTTATCTTTATAGTCCATAACGATATGATACATATTACTGCCTAAAGTCTTTAAAGTTTCTTGGGGCAGTGCTTTACTGTTGGATAGGTTGTATATGGATAGGGCATCTAATGCTTCTTGTCTTGTTTCGAAATAGCCAATGGCTTCTTGTTTTTGCATACCTGTCAATATATCGTAGCCAGTTGTTATTTTGGCCATATAGGGACATCTACGGTTACCTGATAACTTGACAACTGTCCCACTATTATTCGGTCTGCGTCTAAAGGTTTTTCTTTTAACCATAAAAGCACGTCCTTTCAATTATATTTGCCTAGAACGTACTTTTATGTTAAAATTGAGTACGTAAAAGGACTTTGGTAGGTTGTTTTACAATGAGATGAGGTATTGGTAGTACCTCGAAAAGTTTACTGTTGGTAGCAGTAGACTTTTTAAATTGTTTTCTACCCCTCCGTTGGTAGCGGAGGAGTTTTTTATCCTCTAGGACTTTTTACTCCTCTCCTTAGAAGAATTACTTGGTAAAACTGTTGTACGAGGTACATATTGCTTATCTTCTAGTCTTTGTCTAATCTCTTTTTTTATTTGAGAATATTCTTCGTCAGAAATAATTCCACTATCATAATATGTCTTTGCTTCATTTGCCATTGCTTCCATATTATTACTTTTAAAATATTCATCAACAAGTTTTGTTAGAGAATTTAAAGCGAAAGGAAGCAACAGGGATGTTATAATTAAGATTAATACGCTGTCTTTAATAAGAGTAAAGGCAATAGTAAATAGAATTGAAAAAAATAAACCTAGACAAAATATACCTCGATCATATCTTTTTATATTTTTTTTTATGTAATTGTTCATAGTTTTCCTCCATTCATATAAACGCCTCATTGTATTTACCTAATTTAACTTACCAATAACTTTCCTAATGTAGTCAATATGCATATCACTTTTAAAGTTTGTTAATTTCACCTTCTAATTGAACTTGCAGATTTTCAAGCAATTGAGCAAATTCAGGATATGCATGTTTTCCTTCAATAATTTCTTTTCTTATTTTCATCAAATCTTTTTTCAATACCTTATTTTCATCTTTATCTATGCTGTGAATATCAAGAGCGATTAGGATTTTGTTTTTTATAAAACTATTCAATTCATTTATAAAAACAGTATGTAATTCATTTAATGTGACAGGTAATGTACGAAGATTAAAACGATTGTTTATATATTCAATATCTTTATATGTGTTTAGAAGAATTTGATATCTAGATAGATATGGATCTAAATTTTTAAATCCGCATTGCACATCAGTGAGAATTCTACTGAAATACTCCATTTGCGTTTGTATAGTTTGTTCAGCAATTTGTTTTTCTTGTTGACTATAGTAATTTGTATTTGTGTTATCTTGAAATTGTGTTGTTTTATTGATATGCCGATACTTTTGTTGTATAGGAAATCGTTCCTCTTTATATGAGAATATATTGATTAATGCTATAACCCAATCATAAAACCAACAAAACATAAATCCGCCAAATGTTAAAAGGTATAAAAGCCCCTTTTTATAATTCCTTTGAACAAACCAATGAATACCAAACATACCACCAATCAATGTTATAAAGAAGAAAATAACTCGGTTAGTCTTATTTGATAAATCCATCGCTATTCCTCCCATTCAAAATCTTTAACTACTTTCTTCAATTTACCAATACATCTAAAATTTCGATTTAATGGATCAATAGGGATTGGCTCATAGTCACTGTTCATGGGCTGTAAAACAACTATACCATTTTCTTCTTTAAATTTTTTGCACATAGCTTGATTATCATCGACACAGAAGCAGCCAATGACACCGTTGTAAACTCTATTAGCACGTTCAAAAACAAGTAAACTACCATTTGTAATGCCGGCATCTTTCATGCTGTCACCATCAGCATATTGTGCGAAATATTCTAAGCTTGGATTTAATCCTTTGCTAGGAACAGCTATCATTTCAATAATGTTATCTTCAACAAAGCCACCGGAACCACAACATAAATTGTTATATAGTGGAACTTGCATATAATCAATACCGGCTGATTCGTATATTTTTTCATCATCAGAATATCCTACAATGACAGAAGGGGATAGATGAAGAATGTTTGCTAAGGCAGCAATCCTACTTCTTTTCATATCGCCAATATCACCACTCTCCCATCTTGATACAGTAGCTTCACTAACATCACAGGCTTTGGCTACTTCTTTCATAGTAAGACCAAGTTCTAATCGTTTGCTTTTTAATATATTTTTTATGTCCATGTAATCACCTACTTTCAAATTGATTATATTATTTTTCTTGCGTTTATGCAATAGGAAATGTAAAAAAATAAAAAAACTTGCACAAACGCATTGACTTGCGTTAACGCAAGTGATATTATACTTACGTAGACGAAAGGCGGTGATTACATTGAATGTACCATTGTTAGAAATGAAAATGAAAATAGTAAATTTGACTACTGAAAAAGTAGCTAAAGAGATTGGTATTGATCCTGCAACATTTTATCGAAAGAAAATAGGGGAGAGTGATTTTTACAGAAGTGAAATCCAAATTCTTAGAAAAATTTTGAAATTAACTTCTGAAGAAGTAGATGCAATTTTTTTTGATGAATAACTTGCATTTGCGTAAGTTTTGAATATGTTGGAACAATGAAGAGGGAATAAGTTAGCTTTAAGCGAAAGATACAATTCACACGAAGAGGTATAAGCAAATGATAAAAACGACAACATATCAATTTTATCAGGACAAGTTTTTTGAAAAAAACATTCTGAAACTTCTGAATGAACATTTGGATGAAGATACATCAATTGAAATTAGATTAAAGAAATCTGAAAATTGTTCTTTATGTCCAAATTCTATCATAGTGGAAGTAAAAACAGTTCGTGAAAATCACGATTAACAAAATCATACCACAAAATTGAATTTGTATGCAGGAAGTTATGTGTTGTCATAGACCTATATACCGGTTTATGAGGTGGATTTATTAAAAAGGAAAGGGGTAGTAGTCTTGGAAAAAGAACAAATAAAAAAGATTCTAGAAAATCATATTGATACACTTTCTAAAATCTCTAGTAATGAAACGGCTTTAATAGATAACCCATTACTGATGTATTTGTTGACTGAGTCAATTAAAACAACATCACTGACATTACTTTTCCTTAATAAACTGTGACATATCATTTTTGGATTTCAATTTATCAGCTTGTTGTTGTAAATCGCGTAATTGATTCATATTGCTTAAGATTTTTGGTAGATTAAGCTCGCCACTAAGAAATTTCAATGTTAAATCGGTGGTTATATCATCTGATTTGTTATCTTTCTGCAATTGATGTTCTAAGTGTAATTTTTCAATTTCATGTTGGTGAGTTAAAGTGAGTTGTTTGATTTCAGCATCTTTAGAAATAGTTATTTCTTTGATTTTTGAATCACATTGTTTTTTGGTAGCAACGTATGTCAAAACTGAAGGAACAGTAGCTGTTAATAGTAACTTAATGATTTCTGTCCAATCCATAAGTATTCACCTCACTTTCTGTATTAAATTTTCAACACTGGGGAGTATTGATAAATCTATTATAGCTAGATGAGGTGTCAAAAATCAACAATATTATCGCTTCTCGGCAGTAGTCAATCACGATCCCCTAAAGACTAAATGTACCCCTGAAATTTATTAACGTTTTGGTGGTTGGCTACTTTTGGGGAGCGATAGGAAGGAAAGGTGGTGAGAAGAATGAAAGATGAGCGTTTTGTAACGATTGAAGAAGCATCAAGGGTAGCAGGGGTAGGCACTGATTTTATTAGATGTGCAATTCAACAAGGAACATTTCCCGGTTCCTATATAAAAAACGGAAATAGAACAACGTTCTATATTCCAAGAAAAGCTTTTGAGGACTATATGACGAAGTTTCATAGAAGTCCAAGTGATGAGTTAATTGATTGCTTAATCTTAGCTTATCAAAATCTTAAAAAAAGAAAGTCGCCTGCTGCAACAAGCGACTCAAAATGAAATTAACCTATAAAATTTCATCTCTATTATAGATGAAATGAGTTAGAAAATCAATATAACTAAACACAAGCGACAAAAAAATGAGCGCAAGTGTTATATGAAAGGAAAAAAAACATGACTCCAAAATTATTTGTGCTATCAGTAACGTCAGGTATGTGCTTCATGGCTATCATCATTATAGGTGTATATGCCTTTAAACTTGTTTTAGACGAGTTTAAGAAACCTATTAATTATAAAGCCCGGCAAGAACGTATGGCATATTTAGAGGCTAAACGTCAGCGTTGGGAAGATTACTTTTTGGAAAGAAAGGTTAGGTAAAAAAACTAATGGAAGAACAACGAATTTTAGAAAAGCTTGAAAGATGCGAAGCTGATTTAAAGAAAACCAAGTCTAAGTACTGTAAAAGAGATTTGGAAAAGTACAAAAGAAAATTACAAAACGAGTTAAAGAAACTCAAAAGAAAGAAGGCGTATGTAAAATGAAAATCAATTCTTTAGAACTAGAGAATGTCAAACGTATTAAGGCCGTTAAAATAGAGCCATCTAAAAATGGTTTAACAGTCATCGGTGGAAAAAACGGACAAGGGAAAACATCTGTGCTAGATGCAATTGCGTGGGCACTTGGTGGGGATAGCTACAAGCCATCACAGCCACAAAGAAATGGCTCAACCATTCCTCCTAATTTAAAAATCATTTTAGATGACGGCATTGTTGTTGAAAGGAAAGGTAAGAACTCATCTTTAAAGGTAACAGATCCTACAGGCAAGAAAGCAGGACAAACGCTTCTAAATGAATTTGTGAATCAATTTGCTTTAGATTTGCCTAAATTTATGCGTGCCTCTAATAAAGAGAAAGCACAGACATTATTGAATATTATCGGAGTAGGTCATCAGTTAGTGGAAATAGAACAGAAAGAAAAAGAACTTTATAACCACCGTTTAGCAATTGGGCGTATCGCTGATCAAAAAAAGAAACACGCAGATGAGATGATTAGTTATCCTGATGTTCCTTCAGAACTGATATCTCCATCTGATTTAATTAAGCAGCAACAAGAAATTTTAGCTAAAAATGGTGAGAACCAAAGAAAACGTGAAAAAGTTGCTCAATATGAATACCAAGTTAGTACCTTGAATGAGGAAATTGCTCGCATTCAAAAAATGCTAGAAGCAAAACAAATGGAATTAAATACTGCAAATAGTAATTTAGCGATTGCACAAGTAGATGCTTTAGACCTTATTGATGAATCTACTGCGGAATTGGAAGAGAACCTAAAAAATATTGAAGCTATTAACGTGAAGGTCCGCTCTAATATGAGCAAAGAAAAGGCGGAAGATGAAGCCAAGGAATTTAGAAGTCAATATGATGATTTAACATCTGAAATCAATAATCTCCGTAAACAGAAAATGTCTTTACTAGACAACGCGGATTTGCCATTAGAGGGATTAAGTGTTGAAGATTCAGAGCTTGTGTACAGAGGTCAAAAATGGGATAACATGAGCAGTTCCGAACAGTTAAAAGTATCTACAGCAATTGTAAGAAAGTTAAATCCAAAGTGTGAATTTGTTCTTTTGGATAAGCTAGAACAAATGGATATTGACACACTTGATGATTTTGGTCAGTGGTTAGAACACCAAGGCTTGCAAGCTATTGCGACTCGTGTATCTACCGGTTCAGAATGTTCTATCATTATTGAAGATGGTATGGTAGTTCAGTCAGCTGAAGAAGCAGTTTTACAAAATACAAATACTCAAACATCACAAGAAAAATCATGGAAGGCAGGTACATTCTAATGAATTTTGAAATTACATCAGGTGTTCAGCACACCGCTCAAAAAGTTGTTGTTTATGGTCCTGAAGGAATTGGCAAAAGTACATTTGCCTCTCAATTTCCAAATCCATATTTTATTGACACGGAAGGTTCGACAAAAAAATTGAACGTTAAAAGATTGCCTAAACCAACTTCATGGCAAATGCTTTTAGATGAAGTTAAGTTTGCTATTCAGACTAGGCCATGTGACACTTTGGTCATCGATACTGCAGACTGGGCAGAAAGACTATGTACTGAAGCAGTATGTCAAAAACACGGCAAATCCGGAGTAGAAGATTTTGGTTATGGAAATGGCTATACCTACATCGCAGAGGAATGGGGGAGATTTTTAAATCTTCTTCAGGATGTTATTGATATTGCTAATATTAACGTTGTATTGACAGCTCATGCTATTCTTCGCAAGTTTGAACAGCCAAATGAAATGGGAGCTTATGACCGCTATGAATTAAAACTAGGAAAGAAGACAACAGCCCAAACCGCTCCATTAACGAAAGAGTGGGCAGATATGGTACTATTTGCGAATTATAAGACCTTCAGTGTTGCTGTCGATGAAAAAGGTAAAAAGCATAAAGCGCAAGGCGGTCAAAGGGTAATGTATACATCACATCATCCGTGCTGGGACGCTAAAAATAGAGATGGGCTACCTGAAGAGTGTGAATTTAGCTATGAGGTTATTAGGCACATTATTGAAGGTAAGGCTATAACTACTCAAGCATCAAGTACTTTAGTTGAGGTAGATCCATATCAACATGATGATTTTAATTTAGTATCTAATGTTCAGGAAGTTTCTAAAGTAATTGAAATTGATGATCGTATTCCAAAACAACTAAGAGATTTGATGATAGCAAATAATGTTACTGAAGATGATATTGAAAAGGCAGTTGCCAGCAAAGGCTATTTTCCATTAGGAATGAAAGTTGCCGATTATCCTCAAGACTTTATTGAGGGCGTGCTGGTAGGTGCTTGGAATCAAGTATATCAAATGATTATTGAATTAAGAAAAGAAATACAATTTTAAGAGAGGGGTAATATAAAATGAATAATGAATTTGAAAGAGAATTAGGTTGGGATGATACCATTATTAAAGAAGGCGAAGAATTTCCTTTAATTCCGGAAGGAGATTATGAATTTATTGTAGAAAAATTCGAAAGATCTAGATTTAATGGTTCAGCTAAAATGCCACCATGTAACCAAGCTAAATTAACGATTAAGGTTTTTAACAGCCAAGTAGAAACACATATTATACATACTTTGCTGCTTCACACTAAAACAGAATGGGCATTATCTCAATTCTTTACATCTATTGGTCAAAAGAGAAAAGGTGAGCCGTTAAGAATGGACTGGAATCGTGTTTTCGGTGCTTCCGGTAAATGCGAAGTGATTGTAAATGAATACACAGATAAAAATGGTGTAAAGCGAAAAAATAATCGAATTTATAAATTTCTTGAACCAACTGCAGCACAACCTATGATGGGACAATATACAGCAGGAGCGTTCTAATGGAGCTTAGACCATATCAGCAGGAAGCAAGAGAGGCCATATTCAATGAATGGACAACCAAGGGTGTCAATAAAACACTCTTGGTTTTACCAACTGGATGCGGTAAAACGATAGTTTTCGCTAAAGTAGCTGAAGATTGTGTTAGAAAAGGTGATAGGGTTTTAATTTTAGCACATCGAGGTGAATTGCTAGAACAGGCGGCTGATAAACTAAACAAAGCCATAGGATTAGGCTGTGCTATGGAAAAAGCTGAACATTCTTGCTTAAATAGTTGGTTTAGAATTGTTGTCGGATCTGTTCAGACGTTACAAAGACCAAAACGTTTAACACAGTTTTCTCGAGATTATTTTGATACGATTATTATAGATGAAGCCCATCACTGTATTAGTAATGGGTATCAGGCAGTTTTAAAATACTTCAATGAGGCAAAAGTGCTAGGGGTAACAGCAACACCGGATAGAGGCGATATGAAAAATCTAGGCAGTTTCTTTGAAAGTTTGGCTTACGAATATACATTGCCAAAGGCTATTAAAGAAGGTTATCTTTGTCCAATCAAGGCGTTGACATTGCCATTGAAAATAGATTTCTCACAAGTAACAACGCAAGCCGGTGATTTTAAGGTCAGTGATATTGGAACAGCATTAGATCCATATCTGTATAGTATTGCCGATGAAATGATGAAGTATTGCAAGGATAGAAAAACAGTTGTATTTCTACCATTGATTAAGACCTCACAAAAGTTTAGAGATATTTTGAATGAGCGAGGATTTAAAGCCGCAGAAGTTAATGGAGGCAGTGAAGATAGAAGTCAAGTGTTAAAGGATTTTGATGAAGATAAATACAATGTTTTATGTAATTCAATGTTATTAACTGAAGGATGGGATTGTCCGTCTGTTGATTGTGTCATTGTTTTAAGACCAACAAAAGTGAGAAGCTTATACAGCCAGATGGTTGGAAGAGGTACGAGACTCTCGCCTGGTAAGACTGAGCTGTTGTTGTTGGATTTTCTTTGGCACACAGAAAGGCATGAATTATGCCATCCAGCTCACTTAATTTGTGAAAGCGATGAAGTGGCCAAAAAGATGACAGAAAAACTAGAAGCGAAAGCGGCTCTTCCATTAGACGTTTTAGAGGCGATTGATATTCAGGAAGCTGAAGAAGATGCGAAAAAAGATGTTGTAGCTGAAAGGGAAGAAGCATTGGCCAAACAATTAGCAGTCATGAAAACAAGAAAAAGAAAGCTAGTTGATCCATTGCAGTTTGAAATGAGTATTCAAGCTGAAGATTTAGTCAACTATGTACCGAGCTTCGGCTATCAGATGGGACCAGCTTCGCAAAAACAGTTAACAGCATTAGAGAAGCTAGGCATTTATCCTGATGAGGTTGAAAATGCCGGTAAAGCTGAGCTTTTATTAAAGAAGCTAGAGGCAAGAAGGAGCGAAGGACTAACAACACCTAGACAAATCAGATGTTTAGAAAAGTATGGGTTTCAACATGTAGGTACATGGACTTTCGATAATGCCAGAAAGTTGATTGATCGCATAGCCGGAAATGGTTGGCGAGTGCCTCATGGTATAGACCCAACAACATATAAAGGGGTGTAATAGGGTTTGGAAAAGACAATGGATATACTAGAATTTTTGCAATATATTAACCCTTCTGATTGTGATTATCAAACTTGGATAAATGTTGGCATGGCGTTAAAATACGAAGGCTATTCTTGGGCTGATTGGGATCAGTGGAGTCAAAGAGATGGTAAAAGATATCATCATGGTGAATGTGAGCGTAAATGGAAAACATTTGAAGGTAGTGGGACACCTGTTACAGGTGGGACAATTGTGCAGTTAGCAAAGGAAAACGGATGGAAACCAATCATTAAAGACCATGATCATGAACTTGGATGGGATGATGTAATCAATGAGGATCAAGTGATAGTAGACAGGAACTGGCTTGAGGTCAAGGAGGTTCGGGAACCACGGAGTTGGGACCCAGTAGCTGAACTAATCACATATTTGGAAACTTTATTTGATTCAACAGAAAATGTAGGTTATGTAACAAAGACTTGGGAAAAAGATGGTAAACATTTGCCAACGCAAGGATGTTGGGATAGGACTGCAGGCAAGCTAATTCAAGAATTAGGTAAGTGTAACGGTGATATTGAAAAAGTTATCAGCGATTATCAAAGAGAAGCAGGTGCCTGGATTCGCTTTAATCCATTAGACGGAAAAGGGTGTAAGAACGAAAATGTTACGGATTTTAAGTACGCTTTGGTTGAATCTGATTCTATAAGTATTGCTGAACAGAATGCTTTGATAAGGGAATTGGAATTACCGGTGGCTTGTTTGGTCCATTCCGGGCATAAAAGCCTTCATGCTATCGTTAAAATTGATGCAGCAGATTATAGAGAATATAAGAAACGAGTAGATTATCTTTACTCTGTATGTAAGAAAAATGGTTTAGATATTGATACACAGAATCGAAATCCATCACGTTTATCAAGAATGCCCGGTATTGAAAGGAATGGCCGTAAACAATTTTTAGTAGATACAAACATTGGTAAATCGACATGGGATGAATGGCAGGAGTGGATTGAATCAGTCAATGATGATTTGCCTGACCCTGAGGATTTATCGACGGTATGGGATAACTTGCCGGCATTAGCTGACCCGTTGATTGAGAATGTTTTGCGTAAAGGGCATAAGATGCTGATTGCTGGACCATCGAAGGCAGGTAAATCATTCGCTTTAATTGAAATGACGATTGCTATTGCTGAAGGTAAGAAATGGCTTAATTGGCAGTGTGCTAAAGGGCGTGTCATGTATGTCAATTTAGAGCTAGATAGAGCTTCGTGTCTGCACAGATTTAAAGATGTATATAAGGCTTTAGGTTGGGTGCCAAATAGCCTCTCTAACATTGATATATGGAACTTAAGGGGAAAATCCATACCAATGGACAAACTCGCTCCTAAGCTGATTAGACGAGCAAGCAAGAAGGATTATATCGCGATTATCATTGACCCGATTTATAAAGTGATTACCGGCGATGAAAACTCAGCCGATCAGATGGCTAACTTCTGCAATCAGTTCGATAAAATATGTAATGAGCTAGGAACAGCAGTGATTTATTGTCATCATCATTCAAAAGGAACACAAGGCAATAAACGATCAATGGACAGAGCTTCAGGAAGTGGTGTATTTGCCCGCGATCCTGATGCATTACTTGATTTAATTGAGCTAGAATTAACAGAAAGTATTCGTAAAAATGAAATTAACAAAGCTGTCTGCAAAGCGTGTCAGAAGATGTTAAACAGTAAATCAGATGATTGGGCAGATGATCTTTCACAAGACGATTGTTTAATCGGTGATAAGCTTTTAGAATATTGCCGAAGTTATTTTCCGGCGGTAGAATTTGCCTCCTTGATGAAGGTGATACAGGCTGAAATTGATAAAATCAAAAGTGTTACTGCATGGAGAATTGAAGGAACGCTACGAGAGTTTCCTAAGTTTTCACCTATGAATCTATGGTTTAATTATCCTATTCATCAGATTGATGACAGTGGGATTTTAAGTGATATTGATCCTGATGATGATATGCCATCATGGAAAAAAGCGATAGCTAAAAGGAAAAGTCCAGAGGCAAAAAAAAGGGAAAGAAAATCGTCGATAGAAACAGCATATGATGTATGTAGTTTAGATGAAACAGTTACTATTCAAGCATTATCTAGCTATATGGGGGTGTCAGAAAAAACAGTGAGAAGGCATATAAAAGAACACGGAGGTTTTGGGGTAAAAGACGGAGTTGTTAATAAAAAAGATGAGGGACAAAAACAGTAAATATCCATGTCTTTGCAAGAAAAGAACATGTTATTGTCTGTCCCTATGAACAAATGGTAAATTTCTTATATATATACCTGCGTGTATATATCGCATGTGTACTACGCGCACGAAAGTATACATTTATTTATATGATAAGTCAGGTATACAGTAATACGTAAGTTAAAAGAAAATGTCCCGCTTGCAGTTGCGGACATTTCCTTTCAACGTTACTGATGTATACCGCAAAACAAGAAAGGAAGAAAAAAATGAAAAAATCAAAAATTGAAAAGTATTGGGAAAATGAAGATGGTGAAGTTGTTGAGTTCGGAAAACACTTTATGAGATGTTTTGAAAAAGCTGGTAAATTACAGTTTGGTAAAAAGTTTTACGATTCTGTAAATGGAAAACTAAAATACAAAGTAGTTTTTGTACTAGATAGAGAAGAATTAATAAACAGCGATGAAGGAGCAGAATACCTATTACAAACGATTGAAGATTGGAAAAATTCAGAAGATGATTGAATTTTTTATGCCAATGATTCCACCAACAATTACAGCGCAGGAACATAAAGTAAAAATCGTTAATGGTAAACCAGTGTTCTATGACCCGCCGGAGCTAAAGCAAGCAAAGGATAAACTTATAGGACACTTGGGAAAGTATATGCCCCAAGAAAAATATGAAGGTCCGGTACGACTTGTTGTTAAATGGTGTTTCCCGTTATCTGGTAAACACAGTAACGGTGAATATAAACACACTAAACCAGATACTGACAATCTTCAAAAGATGTTGAAGGATTGTATGACAAAATGTGGTTATTGGAAAGATGATGCTTTAGTAGCCTCAGAGGTTGTAGAAAAATTTTGGGCTGAGGTGCCGGGTATCTACATTTACATTGAAGATATTTAAAAGATTGGACAATGATTTTAAGAAAAGGAGGAGAATAGATATGAACAAATATCAAGAAGCAATAAATGAAATAATCGAAATAATCGAAATACTTCAAGAATTGGTTGATAAAGCAACACCTATTAAAATATTAAAATTAGTTGATGAAAACGGAGAACCTTGTTTACCTAGAAATCATGGTGTGTGTCCTATATGTGGTTTTGTCGTTGAATATAGTGATAAGTATTGCCACGAATGTGGTCAAAGATTGGAGTGATGAATAATGATTTGTACAATTACCAAATCATCAAGAAGCATTAAAAAAGTAGATGTTAATTTTTATGGAAATAAAGAATATTTAATTCAATGCATATTTGCTTTGATTAAGATATATTTTGAAAAATTTTAGAGGAGTGTTTAAGAATGAAAATACATGATAAGAAACTAATACAACCTTATTTTGATGATGTTTGGAACGGAAATAAAACATTTGAGATAAGGAAAAACGACTGTGATTATCAAATTGGGGATTTTCTAATTCTTCATGAATTTGATAAAAAAACGGACAAATATACAGGTGATTGGATTCTGACAAAGATTATTTATAAAATAGAAAATTTTGTAGGAATTGAGGTGTTGATAAAAGATGAATAATGAATTAAAGCTATGCCCGTTTTGTGGTGGTAGAGCAGTAATACAAATTAGAGATGATGAAGGAAACTTACATAACGAAGAATATGAAAAAAATCCGTGGAGTGGATTAAGTTATACAATCGCTCATTTTCATGAAGATAATGAAGATTGCCCAATAGCTAGATATGAAGAAGATGAAGGTAAGATGGGCGGTGTATATCTATACGATACAAAAGAAGATGCTATTGAAGCATGGAACAGGAGAGTAGAGCAATGAATAAATACAACATTGATTATTCAAGTGATGGTTGTCCTAATGATTGTAGTTATTGTAGAGATTATGGATATTCATGTATTTATAAAGACAGCAATAGCCCACTTGCTGTTAAGCCATACACTTGTTGTGGGTGTGGAAAGAAATTGACAGGCAGTGAAACGTACCAACTAAAAGACAAATATTATTGCGAAGATTGTTTCGATTAAAAGGAGTTGATGAAAGATGTTGAATGAAGAGAAATGCAAACAAGCGTTAAAATTATTAACTTTTGCGGTTATTAGAAATTACAGTAATACGAAGTATGACTGTTTATCAAGAAAACACATTCTTAAAAGCAGATACCAAAGGCAACATGATATGCTAGAACAACTCATCAAAGAATTTTTTGAACTAAAAGTAAAATACTCAAAACTTTTAGATGATGTACATGATTATAGATATGAAACACACGTTATGAAAATGACTATTAGAAATCTGTGTAAACATTTTGGCGTTAAAAATGAGGAAGAGTTAAAAAATATTTATTTGAACAAACCATACAAGGAGGTAAAACAATGAAAAAATATGAATTGACAAATGAAACAATACAAATAGAAGGGAAAAAATTACACAGAATTAAGGCTTTGATTGATTTTGGTGATGTAAAAGCTGGAGATTTAGGCGGTTTTATAGAAAAAGAAAGTAATTTAAGACATCTTGGTAATGCTTGGGTGTGTGATGACGCTAGGGTATATGGTAATGCTAGTGTGTGTGGTAACGCTAGGGTGTGTGATGACGCTAGGGTA
>ERZ808028.678-NODE-678-length-25455-cov-9.823390_pt1 | contig 25455 bp, 22 predicted proteins | sample MGYA00380184_ERZ808028 | MGnify/ENA primary metagenome ERZ808028 (study PRJEB31490, sample SAMN06133397) | mouse gut metagenome | isolation source: J8_1 | host: mice | place: China: Chengdu | collected 2015-05 ...
CGGCTTCGTCGAAGATCTGGGTCATACCCACCTTCTTGCCGATGATGGCCTTTTCCATGTGTATTCCTCCTTATTTAAGGTTATTGGTCAACGTAGTTGGGCATTGTTATCGCGCCCCGCCTGTTCGCGACGGCTCGGACGCTTCGCCCAGTGCTCCGCTGACTTGACCCGCTTACCTCCAAATAACGCGGTAAGCTGCGGTACTGACAAAGTTTGCGCCGTTGTTACACCCGGCCCGCTCGCTCAGACTTTGATCTCGATATCCACGCCCGCGGGCAGGTCCAGGCTCATCAGGGCCTCCACAGTCTTGGGAGAGGACTTCATCACATCGATGAGCCGCTTGTGGGTGCGGCGTTCAAACTGCTCCCGGGAATCCTTGTTCACGTGGGGGGAGCGCAGGATGGTGACGATCTCCCGCTTGGTGGGCAGGGGAATGGGACCGGACACCTCAGCGCCGCTGCGCTTGGCGGTCTCTACGATCTTCTCGGCGGCCTGGTCGATAAGCTGGTGGTCATAGGCCTTCAGCCGGATGCGGATCATTTCTTTTGCTGCCATTGTGTTTCCTCCTTGACATACGAAGTGACGGCTTAAATACTGCGCCCTTGTCTCCGTACGGTTAGGTGAGCGATCTTCAGTCCACGTTACCGTGCGTATCACTCCCTGGTATGAATAAAACCGGCGCAAAGCTGGCCGGTTCTACCCATTCAGGGCGATATACGCCGTGAAATGAGTCTCTCAGCCGCCCGATCATACGGACATACTCCGCGGAAGTTACCTCGCCGGGCGAGCAATCTCCCGCATCATCGCAGTGCACCCTTTGACAGGCGCTTGACTATTGTACAACAGGAGTCCCCTGGAAGTCAAGGACTTTTTTGCGCAAAACCCAAAGTTTTTTCACGGTTTTGCGGCGGTCCTCAAAAAGCGGTATGTGCAACATAAACAATGCCGCCCCGCTCACGCAGGACGGCATGCAGGGAAGGGGCTTACCCCTCCCCCGGTCCGTTATGCAGTTCGTTAAGGCGGGAGGGCACGCTCCTCCCCTACAGAGTCGCCTGTCCGGTCCGCGTCAATACGCCACGCCCCAGTAGACCATGTGCTTGGCGGGCCTGCCGCAGCAGGCGCACACGTCGCCCAGCTTCTCCTGCCGGAAGGGGATGCACCGGGAGGAAACCCCCGCCTCCTCTTTCATCTTCAGCTCGCATTCCAGCTCGCCGCACCACATGGTCTTGGCAAAGCCGCCCCGGCTCTCCATCTTCTCCTTGACCTCGGCCAGGGTGGCGCAGGGATAGGTGTTGTCCTCCAAATTCTTTTTGGCCTTGGCGTACAGTCCGGCGTGGATGTCCTCCAGCATTTTGGCCACGGTGTCCTCAATGCCGTCCAGGGAGACGAAGGACTTCTCCCCGCTGTCCCGGCGGACCAGCACGCACTGATTCTTCTCCATGTCCTTGGGGCCCAGCTCCAGACGCAGGGGCACGCCCTTCATCTCGTACTCGGCGAACTTCCAGCCGGGGGAGTTGTCGGAGGCGTCCATCTTCACCCGGAAGCCCGCCTTGGTAAGCCGCTCCATAACCGCCTCATTGGCGGCGATCACGCCCTCCTTGTGCTGGGCCACGGGGATGACGATAACCTGGATGGGGGCAACTTTCGGGGGCAGCACCAGCCCGTTGTTGTCGCCGTGTACCATAATAATGCCCGCGATCATCCGGGTGGACACTCCCCAGGAGGTCTGGAAGGGGTGGTGGAGCTGATTGTCCTTTCCGGTGAACGTGATATCAAACGCCTTGGCAAACCCGTCCCCGAAGTAATGGGAGGTACCCCCCTGGAGGGCCTTCCGGTCGTGCATCATGCACTCCACGGTGTAGGTGGCCTCAGCGCCGGAGAATTTCTCTTTGTCGGTCTTGCGGCCCTTCACCACCGGGATGGCCAGCACGTTCTCGTAGAAGTCGGCGTAGATGTTGAACATCCGCTCCGTTTCCTCAACGGCCTCCTCCGCGGTGGCGTGCATGGTGTGGCCCTCCTGCCAGAGGAATTCCCGGTGGCGCAGGAAGGGCCGGGAGGTCTTTTCCCAGCGCAGCACGGAGGTCCACTGGTTATACAGCTTGGGCAAATCCCGGTGGGAATGGATGATGTTGGCGTAGTGCTCGCAGAACAGGGTCTCGGAGGTGGGCCGGATGCAGTACCGCTCCTCCAGCTTGTCCATGCCGCCACAGGTCACCCAGGCGCACTCGGGGGCGAAGCCCTCCACATGATCCTTCTCCTTCTGGAGCAGGGACTCGGGGATGAGCATGGGCAGATAAACGTTCTCGTGCCCGGTCTTTTTAAACTCCGCGTCCAGAATCCCCTGGATGTTCTCCCAGATGGCATAGCCGTAGGGCCGGTAGATGAACATCCCCTTGATGCTGGAGTAGTCGATGAGCTCCGCTTTTTTGCACACGTCGGTGTACCACTGGGCGAAGTCCGCGTCCATGTCGGTGATCTGGCTCACCTGCTTATTTTTATCCTGTGCCATGTCGCTTCCATCCTTTATCATATATCATATATAAAATGGGATTTTTTCCACATCCTATGACAGGTGCACATATTGTATTGCCAAACCGAGGAAAAGTCAAGAGGAAAGGGACTTTCCTCTTTCCCTTTCCACACATGGCGTTTTATAATCAAAAGACCTCAAAATAACCGCCCGTTATTGGGGATCCCTTTGCGGCCCCGCCGCAGACACCAGAGAAAAGGAGCTGTTACCATGTCACGCACCCACTCCCGCACCGGCCGTGTCACCCTGAGACCCATTCCTGTGCCGCCCAAAGTCTGCTTCCCTCTGCCCCAGTCCGCCCCGCCCGCCAACGCCGGGGCCACCCTGGCCCAATGGCTGGATATCTGGATGGAAAAGGATATTGAACCCTGCCGGGCCGACACCACCATCAACGGCTACGACAGCATCATTCACAACCACATCCGCCCCGCCCTGGGCAAGGTGCGGCTGGCCGACCTGTCCCCGGAGCTCATCAACGGCTATTACCAGTGGCTTGCCGACGAAAAAGGGCTGGCTCCCAACACCATCCGCAAGCACCATGTACTGCTCCATACCGCTTTGAAATCCGCCTTTCGTCAGGGAGTTATCACCGCCAATCCCATCCAGCGGGCAACGCCGCCTCGGGCTACGGCGGTGGAGGTGGCCTATTACACGCCGGCCCGCCTGGGACAGCTCCTCCGGGCGGTCAAAGGGGACCCCCTGGAGGTTCCCGTGCGGCTGGCCTGCTTTTTGGGCCTGCGGCGCAGCGAGATTCTGGGCCTGCGCTGGCGGGACGTGGACCTCTCTTCCGGCCAGCTTTCCGTGCGCTGGGTACGCACCACCGTGGGTTCCCGCGTGGTGGAGAAGACCCCAAAAACCTCCGACAGCTGCCGCACGCTGTCCATCGCCGCCCTGGACGACCTGCTGGAACTGCTCCGGAACCTGCATGCCGAGCGCATCCTATCAGGGATGCCCTGCGCCCCGGCGGACTTTCTTCTTCTGGACAGCGTGGGACGGCCCCTTCACCCCAACCTGATGTCCTCCGCTTTAACGGCTTTCATAAAAAAGAACGGTCTGGCCCCCATCACCTTCCACGGTCTGCGCCACACCTTTGCCAGCATGGCCAACAACGCCCGCGTTCCCATGTACCAGATCAGCCGGGCTATGGGGCACAGCAGCCCCAATATCACCCAGCGCATCTACACCCACCTGTTCGACCAGACCCATGGAGAGGTGTTGGCGGCTGTGGCGGACACCATCGTCAAGGCAAGCTCCACACCGTTTCCTCCCGCCTAACGGCGAACGCGGTCAGCCGCCCTTCATCTCAAACGCTTTGGCCGGAAGCAGATCGCTGAACGCCACCAATTCCTCAGCAAACCCTCCCCGGTCCCACTCCAGGCCCGGGTCCTTCAGGTCGATGGATTCCGCCGTCCCCAGCGGAATGGACGCCGCCACCCGCAAACCTTTACCCGGCTTACAGTCCGCCACCACCGTCCCGCTGTGGAGCGTTGCCGCCCGCCGGGCGATGGCGACCCCCACGCCGCCGCGCCGCCAGTCCGGAACGGCCTCCTCCGCGCCGCAAAACAAGTACTCCACCCGTTCAGACGGAATACCCGGCCCATTGTCCTCCACAGTGAACACCGCCCGCTCTCCATGCCGGGCAAGAGACAGCTTCACATGATTGCCCGCCTTGGCGGCATTGGACACCAGCTCCATCACCATCTGCCGCACCAGCGCCTCATCCGCCTGGGCAATGAGAAATTCAGGGGCCGTTACCGCCAGTTCCACCCCCGCATAAGCCAAAAGCCGCCCCATACGCGCTCCCAGCTCCCGAGCCAGCAGCGCCAAGTCCACATATTTCAGCTCCAGCTCCGGCGTGCGCTCCCCACCCAGCCGGCCCGCCAGCTCCAGCCGCCCCACAATCCGCAGCATCCGGCAAATACTTTGGTTCATTATTTCCAGATACTTTCTGCTCTTTTCATCCCCAACGCAGCGCTCCATCAGCTGGCTGGCCGCCGTCATCTGGGCCAGCTGAATCCTCAGCTCCGATGCAGTTCGGAATGCGCCCTGGTCCAAACCCGCTTTGTCCATTCTTCTGCCCCCTTGTACCTCTGCTTCTATGCTATGCAGATTTGCCCCGGCTTCTCCTGGGAATGGCTTCCGCTCCGTCTATCATATTTTGTCGAATTTTGTCGAATTTTATTCATTGTAGCAGACTCCGGCCGCTTTGGCAAGGGCAGGGGCAGGGAAAGCGCCCGGAGCGGCAATGTTCCGGGCGCTTTTGAAAAATTTCACGGTCAATGTACTTCAAAAAACTATGTGGTTATCATGCCGAGTCCACGCCGGCACCATAAGCGGCGGCATGCGGCTGAAGCGGCACTGACCCACATCAGGCGCCTGTCACCCGCAAAATTTTCACCGGCAGCCTTCGGGCCGCGGTGAACCCCTTGTCCCCAGGCCCTCGGGGGAGTTTGATAGAATCTCTAGGTTTTCCCCCGCCTGTCCGAATCCTTTCGCTCCATATTGTCAGTAGTATTTTAAAAGGAGCGGCTTTGTCCCCCAATCGCTGAACAAAGCCTTTACGGCGCCGCCCCTTTCGTGGTACAATGGTTGGCGGCAAGCCAAATGATGCCGCCGCCCCCAGTAGGGACAGGACGGACGCCGTTAAGACGCTTTCAAAGCCTGTATCGGCGGAAGCGGAACCGCAATACGGCCTGGAAATTGTACCGTGCCTATGTGCAGATTCCGCAGGCGGCGGGGTGTTGAAACGTCCCGCGCCATATCAATCACGAAGCGAAAAGGGAGAGGAGAACCATGTCAGAACTGATGGACGCCATTGTAAAGCCGCAGGCCGGCCCCGGCCTGGAGCTGCGTCGGGTGCCTGTGCCCCAGCCCAAAGCGGGGGAGGTGCTCATCAAGGTACATAAGACCGCCATCTGCGGCACCGACGTGCACATCTACAACTGGGACCCCTGGGCGGCGGAGCACATCAAGCCCCCCATGACCATCGGCCATGAGTACGTGGGAGAGGTGGCCGCCCTGGGAGACGGCGTCTCCGGCCTGCGGCTGGGACAGCGGGTGTCCGGCGAGGGGCACATCACCTGCCGCCGCTGCCGCAACTGCCACAACGGCAACATTCAGTGGTGCAAGGACACCGTCAGCGTGGGGGTGGACCGGGACGGCGCCTTCGCCGAATACGTCTGCATCCCGGAGACCAATGTCATTCTCATCGACGAAAGCCTGGATGAGGACGTGGTGGCCTTCTTCGACGCCTTCGGCAACGCCACCCACACCGCCCTGATGTTCCCCCTCATCGGGGAGGACGTGCTGATTACCGGCGCGGGGCCCATCGGCATCATCGCCGCCGCAGTGGCCAAGTACGCCGGTGCCCGCCGGGTCATCATCACCGATGTAAACGATTACCGACTGGAGCTGGCCCGGAAGATGGGGGTGGACGCAGCGGTGAACACCGCCCGGGAGGACCTGCCCAAAATCATGAAAGGCCAGGGGCTGGTGGAGGGCTTTGACGTGGGCCTGGAGATGTCCGGCAACGGCGCGGCCCTCCAGCAGATGCTCGGGGCCATGCGCAACGGAGGGAAGATCTCCCTGCTGGGCATCTCCAACCGGCCGGTGCCCATGGACATGAACACCATCATCACCAAGGGCCTGACCCTGCAGGGCATCTACGGCCGCCACCTGGACAACTGGCACCAGATGAGCTACATGGTCCAGGGCGGGCTGGACGTCAGCCCCGTCATCACCCACCGGTTCCATTACACCGAATTCCACAAGGGCTTCGAGGCAATGAACTCCGGCCGGTCCGGCAAGGTCGTGCTGGACTGGACCGCCAAATAAGGAGGCGCTGTATATGAAATCCGCACTGACTGCCATTAACGCCGAGTTGGACGCCATCCGCGCGGCGGGCACCTGGCGCGAAGAGCGCGTCATCACCACCCCCCAGTACTCCCGCATCGACACCACCGCCCGGCCCGGCGTGGTGAACTTCTGCGCCAACAACTATCTGGGGCTGTCCACCCACCCGGAACTCATCGCCGCCGCCAAGCAAAGCTATGACCGCTGGGGCTTCGGGCTGTCCTCCGTCCGCTTTATCTGCGGCACCCAGCAGCTCCACAAGGAACTGGAAGCCAAGCTCTCCAGCTTCCTGGGCATGGACGACACGATTCTCTACTCCTCCTGCTTCGACGCCAACGGCGGTCTGTTTGAGACCCTGCTGGGCGAAGAGGACGCCGTCGTCTCCGACGAGCTGAACCACGCCTCCATCATCGACGGCGTGCGCCTGTGCAAGGCTAAGCGCTACCGCTACAAAAACAACGACATGGCCGACCTGCGCGCCCAGCTGGCCGCCGCCCGGGAGGCGGGGGCGAAAAAAATCGTCATCGCCACCGACGGGGTCTTCTCCATGGACGGGTACATCGCCAACCTGCCGGGCATCTGCGACCTGGCCGACGAGTTCGACGCGCTGGTGATGGTGGACGACAGCCACGCGGTGGGCTTTATGGGCGCCCATGGCCGGGGCACCCCGGAGTACCACAACGTAATGGACCGGGTGGACATCCTCACCGGCACCTTCGGCAAGGCGCTGGGGGGCGCGTCCGGGGGCTACACCGCCGCCCGCCGGCCCATTGTGGAGCTGCTGCGCCAGCGCAGCCGGCCCTACCTGTTCTCCAACACGGTGGCCCCGGCCATCTGCGCCGCCACCATCCGCACCATTGAGCTGCTGGAGCAGTCCACCGCCCTGCGGGACAAAGTGCATGAGAACGCACGCTATTTCCGCGCCGAGATGGAGAAGCTGGGCTTCGACCTGCTGCCCGGGGAGCACCCCATCGTGCCCGTGATGCTGTACGACCCCAAAATCGCCCATGAGTTCGCCCGCCGGATGCTGGAGATGGGGGTATATGTGGTGGCTTTCTGCTACCCCGTTGTCCCCAAGGGAAAGGACCGTATCCGCACCCAAATCAGCGCGGGACATACGAAAGAGGACATCGACCTGGCCGTCCGGGCCTTTGCCCAGGTTAAAAAAGACATGGCCCTGTGATCCACTGTGCCCCTTTCCCCCATTCCCTACTGAGGGCCTTTGACTTATACACAGGCGAAAGCATCCCAACAGAATATCTCTGCGCCGGACTCATTGGCGGCGCAACGGATAAATGGCAGAGCGAGGGCGCCGTCCGCTTATTGCGGGCGCGGCCCTCGCTTTGCCTTCCGGCCGGAACAGCGCGCACCCAAAAAATTCAGGGGACCGGCCATAGACCGGTCCCCTGAAACGAGGAGGGGTGGTATGCTTGGACCAGCGCAGCACAGCATTGTTCCGTCCAATTTATTGCTTCAACGGCAGGTGGTAAACTGCCCGCCGCCGCATACGGCAAGCATATCCCCCGTAATGAAACTGCTCCGGCCGCCCGCCAAAAAGAGCGCCGCTTCAGCCACATCCTCCACGCGGCACATCCGCTTCAATACATACCGCGCCCGGACCAGCTCCCGCTGATGTTCCGGGTCAGGCACATTGGTGAAGCGGTCCTGTGTCATAGGCGTTTCCATTAAACCGGGCAGAATTCCGTTGACGCGCACTGTGGGGCCACACTCAATCGCAAGGCAGCGGGTCAGCATCTCCACGGCCGCCTTTGACGGACAGTAGGCAATCCTTTGGGCGGCGGCTCTGGTTCCGAGTTCTGAACCGATGTTGATAATCGCGCTCTGAGGCTGCTGCTCCAGGGCAGGCACCGCGGCCCGGGTCACATGGAACAGCGCAAATACATTGACCTCAAACTGGTGGCGAAATTCCTCCGGGCTGGTATCCAGAACGCCCCCGATTCCCGTGACGCCGGCGCAGTTAACCAGGATGTCCAGCTTTCCGAACGCCTCCAGGCAGCGCGCCACCACAGCCCGGGCCTGGTCGTCGTCGGTCAAATCACCTCGAACGTATAGAAAGTCCGGCGCGCTTATCTCACAGCTTTCCCGCCGCCCGCAGCCACACACCTGAGCACCCTCCTCTAGAAAGCGCCTTGCAATCTCCAATCCCGCCCCGGAGGTGGCCCCGGTTACAAGCGCAGTTTTTCCTTCCAATTCCACAGAAGAGCCTCCCTATACAGATATGACCAGGTCCCGAATCGCTTGCGCTCCCTCCGCCGGCTGTAAAAGAAGGTCTCCGCCGTAGTCGCGCACCCGGGCGATACATGCCAGCACCGGCTTGCCGTTAACCCGCAGCAGGCAGCGCCCGCATACTCCGTGATTGCATACGCTGTGCCTGTAATAGCCCAGCGAGGGGTCAATGTTCTGAGAGATATAGTCCAGCAGGTCCATCACCGTCATGCCGCCGGCCACTCCGTCCTCAATTTTGTAGACAGAGCGCACATAGTCCTGCTCCAAGGGCCGGTATCGTTCCGCTGATACGTTCATTGACGCACTCCTTATCTCCGGTAGTCCAGTTCCGGGTCGGTCAGATAGGCCATGACGGAATCCTGCGTCCCGGTTGGGAGGTCGTATGACCCGGGGCGGGGCCGCCGGGTGGTCATAGCCAACCCGCCCGGCTCCATGTGAAAGACAAATTTGACCAGAAAATCATTGTGATTGACCTGCGGATAGTCGCTTCGCATGTGACAACCCCGGCTTTCCCGGCGCTCCAGGGCCGCACGCACGCCGGCCTCACAGCATAAAAGCAAATTTTCGCACTGAATCACCCGCAGCCACTCCATATTATAGATGCGTTCCTTGCTATGGATGCAGCACAGGTTTTCCAGCTGGAGCCGGAACTGGAGCAGTTTGTCCAACGTGGCCTTCAGCCCCGTCTCGCTGCGCAGGATGCCGAAGCCCTCGTTGCAGGTGTGCTGAATGTGTTCAAACAAAAGGATGGGGGAGATGCCGCTGCCATTTCTGAAATAGCGCAGATGCCGCTCCAGGCAGGATTCCAGCTGTCTGGCGTCAATTTCCCGCAGCTCCTTACCCTGGCAGAATTCGGCGGCTGAACTGCCCGCCCGGCGGCCTTGAACCAGCATTTCCAGAATCCCGTCCCCCGCCCGGCAAGCGCCAAAGGCTCCGCCAGTGACCTCGCCGGCGGCAAAGAGCCCGGCCACGGAGGTACGCATATCCGCATCCACTTGGATCCCGCCCATAGAGTACTCGTACCCCAGCGTGACCTCCAGCACGTTTCCGCTCAGAATCGCCTCCTCCACCCCGGCAAGAGACTCTCCGTTGTAGTATCCTTTCCTGTGCCATGCGCTGAACCGCTGCGTAAAGCGCTCCAGGCTCTCCCGCCGGACCTCCGGACTGTTTTGAGAATAATCCAAGTACAGCCCGCCCCGGTCAGTGAGCGCCCCCTGCTTTTGGGCCTGCGCAAAGATATAGGAATTGACCAGCTTGCTGAGCTTTTGTCCCCGGAACCGCTCCGCCTCCGGGGGCAGCTCCAGCGGCTTATGCTCCCGGTCCAGCAGTCGGTATCGCAGCTCGGGCAGGTTGAACTCAAACACAAAGGGGTAGATGGAGCCCCGCATCTCGGTTGGCTCCAATGCGGTGGGCATGCCCAGAACAAACTCCATGTCCACCAATTCGGCTCCCGCTCGGCACGCGATGGCCTGTCCATCCCCCGTCATGTCCGACACCGTGTTGTTCACATGAAACGGCTGATAACCTCCGGTGGCCAGAATCACCGCCTTGGCCCGTATCAGAAGGATCTCGCCCCGGTAAATGTCCAGTGCCAGCGCGCCGGTCACACGGCCCCGGTTGGTGAGCACCTCAATAATGGTGCAGTCCTCCATCCGGTGAATCTCCGGGTGTTCACGCATGCCCTGCTCCAACACCCGCGCAAAAGCCTTGCCCGAGGCAATCCAAGTCCCGTTGGGCAAAAACAGGCAGTGCTGCCCGCCCCTTTCCGCCCATTCCATAAACTGCCCGGCCGCCGCCGGCCCTTCCTCCACATAAAGCTCCGCCAGGTCCTGATCGTTAAGATAGAACCCCTCCTTCATCAGGCAGTCCAGCATATCGGCTTTGGTAAAGCGTTCGTCCGCCTCCAGCCCCAGTTCATGCCGCGCCGAGTAGCCGTCAATGCCAAAACCGCCGCCGGCCATAAGCAGGTTTCCGCTGTTTCCAATCTTTCCTTTGCTCAGCATCGTCACGTTCAAGCCTCGCTGGGCGGCGGCGACGGCGGCGGTCACCGCCGCTCCGGACCCGCCCGCCACCAGAATATCCGTTTCAATCAACCGGTCTATGTTTGTCATTGGGCCTATGCCCTTGGGTTGGGGGATGTAATCGGGCAGCTTGTCATAATCCAGCCCGGCGTTCTCCAGCACCAGGCTTTTGGCGTTCTCGCCGAATTGAATGCTGTAGCTTTTCAGGGCTCGTTTGAGAATCCGCCGGCCCTCTTTTCCAAAACGTCCCTCGATCTCCTCCCGCAGTGCACGGTAGAGATGCCCTACATGGTAGGCCCAGGGCATTTTTGCCCGCTCTCCCAGCCGCGCCTTTTGGGCCTCATAGCGCTGATAGGCGTCTTTGGTATAGCCCGCTCCGGCGAACTCCAGGTCACAAGTGGCACAGCCGTCCACTCGGCTCCCGGTCAAGGCGCCGTCGGATATGCCAAACCCCTTAAGAATCGCCGTGTCCACGTGGCCGCAGTAGCACCGCCCATATTCCAGCATTCCAAAATGCTTCCACTCCGTATACCAGGGACAGCGGCTGTACCGGAGGCAGAAACGCCCCTCCTCTTTGACCGCCGCGCATTCCACTTGCCCAGGAAAGCACTCCCACTCCCCATACAGGTCATAGCTGAGGGCATCCAGCGGACAGCCGTCGATGTGAGCGCGCATGGCCATGCGCCGGCCCCGCTGGTATCCGTACCGCTCCACCCCACGAATAACAGTCTCACGCCCCTCCTCGCCAAGGGCGTCGACGGTCTCCTTGGCGATATAAGCAAAGAGCATGGCGTGATGGGACGCCGACGAAAGTACGATCTCCACGGATTTCCCCCCTTATCCCTTCAGACTGTTCATCCCTTCCAGATACTGCTCCAAAAAGTCCAAGACCACCTGACGCTGGGATTCCTCCAAGCTCTGAAAATATCCGCTCAGGCGCTCCCACATCATGGCGTGGTACTCTTTGTGCCCCTCATAGGCGCGCACTCCGGCCTTGGTCAGATGGACGTAAATCTCCTTCTGCTTCGGATGGTATTTGTAACGGACCAACAGCCCCAGATTCTCCAACTTGCTGATCATCTTGGTCACCGCACCCCGGGTGAGGCCCATCTGGTTGGCAATCTCCGTCAGATTGGTGGTGCTGCTCACCGCGATGTACTCCACCGTGTGGATTTCATTGGGATAGAGCGGGATGCCTTCGCAGTATTCATAGCTCTTCTTGCTCAGCTCCATATAGCGGTTGAACAACTGAACCATATAGTGTTCCACATCCGCGTATTGACTGCCGCTCATACTACCATACCTTTCCAGAGCACCGCAGATGCCCACCCGCAACTGCGGTCGGCTCCCTTTCCCTGCTTTTTATTGAGAAAACACAGTGTCTCCATCATTACAGGGCCTGCTGTCCACCCTATTCCGCCCGATTTGGTGTTCCACCCTGTTTGTCCAACATAATGGAGAGGATCACTTTGTCCGTGTCCACCATACCATTGTGACTGATATTCATCAGGTTGTCAATGCTTTCCATGGCGTCGGCGCCGATAATGCCGCTCTCCCGCCCCGGCGCGTCTCCGTTAAACGCCATCCGCACCGCCAGCGCTGCCGCCTCCACACTGGAATAGATCTTCAGCGCGCAGCTGGTTTTGGCCCCGTCGCACACGATGCCCGCCAGGTTGCCCACCATGGTCCGAATCACCAAATTCATCTCCTCGATGCCGCCGTCCATCAGACGGACCATGCCGCATCCGGCGCCCATCGCGGCGGTAAACGCACCGCACAGCGCGGACAGGCGGTCTTTGCGGGCGGTGATGAGCAAGCCCACCAGTTCGCTGATACACAGGGCCTCAATAAGCTTGTCCTCATCGCTGTTGAGATATTCCGCTAAAATCAGCACCGGCACGGTGCAGGTAATCCCTTGATTCCCCGAACCGGAATTGATTACCACAGCTTTGGGACAGCCGGACATCCGGGCGTCTGAACCGGCGGCGGCATAGGCCGCCGCGTAAGTCATGGCCTGGCTGAGGGTCTCCGGCTTTTCCGGCAGGTCGGACAGGGCGGTGCGGGCAATTTTCAGGCCGCAGTCGTGCTCAATCGAGTAATGGGCCAGCGACCGGTTGGTTCTTGCGCTCTCCAGCACAAAGGCCACCTGCTCCTTGTCCACGGTTGTGGCAAATTCCAGTATCCGGCGCACGTCCAGCGTGTTGATAATGCTGAAATCCGCCGCATCTCCACCCTCCGCCGAGCCGTGTGCCTGCTCCTGGAACAAAATTTCTCCATCCCGGGTCAGCTGACTGAAATGGTCGTGCTGTATGCTGACGGTGCAGCTGGCGGTGTGTCCGCCGCCCTCCGCCGCCACCCGCACATAGACCGGCGGCACCTGTTCCACCAGTTCCAGACGGGAGCGTTCCGCCAGCCGGGCTGCGCTTTGACGCTGACCCTCGTCCACCGTCGATAGGATGCTCAAATCTTTCTTCTCCGCCTGACTGTACACCCCCAGGCAGACCGCTGTGAGCAGGCCGCGCTCGGTGCAGTTGGGGATGCCCACGGACATGGCGTTTTTCACCATATCCCGACTGGCGTAGACCGTCAGCCGCTCCGGCAGGGCGCCCAGCAGCTCCCTGGCCTTGCTCCCCGCCAGGGCGGAGGCCGCCGGCTCGGTGCAGCCCATGGCCACCACCATCTCTTCTCTGAGCAGGCGGATAATTTTTTCCTGTTCCACGTTACACACTCCTTGCTATATGTTGACCGGTGCATACCGCGTTTCACCCAGCGCCTCCTGGAACGAGGTCCGGACTACCTGGCGCAGAACCGGGTCACGGGTCAGCCGCAGGCCGGTGGCCGCCATGACCCGGGCGGCGTACAACATTCCTTTTTGGCCGATGCTATGCCCCGCGCAGGCGGTGACCGCCCATGTGTGGTTGGGGGTGCCCATGGGGTAGCAGGCGCTGAACAGCATGCAGGTGGGCACCACATAACTTACGTCGCTCAGGTCAGAGGAACCCAGGATGTCGATCGTCTCTCCCTTCGGCGCACTCACGCCGCCGTGGAGGGGATGCTCCGGCACACGCAGCTCCAAACTCTCCAGCAGCCGCCGGGAAAAAGCCTCCTCTTCCGGACTCCAAACGGGAGGCATCACCTCTTGGGTCATAACCTGGTGCATCACATCCACCAGCGCGGGGACGATCTTAGTCTCGTTGCAGCCGGTGACGATTTTCTTGGTGTAGGATGTTCCCGTCATCAGGGCGGCCCCGGCGGCGATATCGTCCATTCGCGCGGCAATGCGCCGCAAATCCGCCGCGGTATTGGCCCGAATAAACTGCCAGACCGACGCCTTTTCCGGCACAATGTTAGGCTTTTCTCCGCCGTCGAGAATCACATAGTGAATCTGCCCTCCGGGGGGAACGTGCTCCCGCAGGTAATTGACCCCCACGTCCATCAGCTCCACCGCGTCCAGAGCGCTCAGCCCCTCCTGGGGAGCCATGGACGCGTGGCTGGCTTTCCCGGTAAAGTGATACTCCATGGAAAGCATTGCCTGATAGGACTCCTCGCTGGCCCGGTTGCGGTCGCCGGGATGCCAGGAGATTGCAGCATCCAGATGGTCGAACACATGGGCCTGGGTCATAATGATCTTGCCCATCATGACCTCCTCCGAGGGGCAGCCATACAGATACACGGTGCCGGGCAAGCCTTCCGCCTCCATTACAGCCCTCAAGGCAATGGCCGCGCCCGCCGCACCCGTGCCCAGAAGATTGTGACCGCAGCCGTGGCCGAACGCCTGCCCTGGAATGGGCTCGGGCCGAGGAGACGTCTCTTGAGACAAACCAGGCAGCGCATCGTATTCAGCTAAAAACCCGATGTGGGGTGCGCCGGAGCCCCAGCTGGCCTCAAACGCAGTGTCCAGGCCCGCCGGCGGCAGGGCGGCCACCGTAAAGCCGTGTTCCGCCATCAGTCCGCTCAAGGTCCGGCAGGCGAAATGTTCCTGTTCGGAGGCCTCCGGGCGCTCCCATAAGGTACGGCTCACCTGAACAAGTTCTGCGGCATGGCGGTCAAACCAGCGCTGCATTACTTCGTGCATCGTGCCACCCTCTCAATTAAAACAATTCGCCCAAGCGCTGCGCCGCTTTGAGGGAGGGCGTCACCCAGTAGTCCAGCATCAACGCCGCGTGAAGCAGCTCCACCAGCGTCTCGCCGTAGCGCGCCGCGATCCTCTCGTCCGCCTTTTGATAGACCCGAGCACGGACCTCCGCGTCCAATTGTTTCTCAATAACTTCGCCCATGGTCTTGTAGATGTGCCCCATGTGGTAGGCCCAGGTTTTCAGGCGCACCGAACCCACCTTTCTTCCAATGGCGGCGTTTTCCTCTTTGTGCTCCGGGGTCATGTCGGCTCCATTCCACTTGAAGTAGCAAAATGCGTCGCCGTTGGTCTGGGTAGTGCCGACACCCAGCTCCAGCGCGGGATGAAAACCGTGGACCAATTCCCGGTCCACGTATTTGCAATAAAATTTGCCCACGTCCAGCATCCCCTGTTCCGCCCATTCCTGGCTCCAGGGGCACTTCTTCACGTTCCATACTGCCGAAGGGCTCTCCTCCGGAATTTCGATGTCCATCTCACCGGGCGCGGGGGCCCACTCCCCGTAAGCCAGGTAGGTCTGCATGGTGCGCGCGTCACCAAAGGCGTCGGCGGTCTGACCCATCCGACTTCCCCGCTGAAGGCCGTAGACTTCAATGCACTGTTTCAAAACGTCCTCGCTCCTCGGCGCGGCGGCCAAGAGCTCTTGGGCAAGCACGCCGTAGATGAATGCGTGGTCTCTGGCTGTATAATTCATAAGCTGTTCCCTCTCAACATGAAATTATAGTCCCAAATATGCCTTTTGAATGGTGTCGTCCCGGAGGAGGACTTCGCTCCTGTTTTCGTTGACGACCCGCCCGGTTTCCAACACATAGACATAGGAGGCGGTTTCCAGCGCCAGATTGGCGTTCTGTTCCACCAGGAAGATGGTCTTCCCCATTTTGTTTATGCGCACAATGAACTCAAAGATCTTTTCCACCACGATGGGGGCAATGCCAAGGCTGGGCTCATCCAGCAGGACGACCTCCGGCTCGCTCATCAGTCCCCGCGCGATGGCCAGCATCTGCTGCTCGCCGCCGGAGAGGGTGCCCCCCAGCTGCCTGCGCCGCTCCGCCAGGATGGGAAACAGCTCATAATTCATTTGCAGCAGCCGCTCAATTTTCGGCTTGTCCTTGTACAGCGTGTAGGCGCCGATGCGCAGGTTCTCCTCAATGGTCAGCTCAGCAAAGATCCGGCGTCCCTCGGGCACATGAGCCACCCGTTTTTGAACAATCACGTGGGATTTTTGGTTGGTGATTTCCTCGCCGCGCAGGTAGATGTGCCCCTGCCTGACGGGGACAACGCCGGTCAGCGCGTTGAGCATCGTGGTTTTTCCCGCACCGTTGGCGCCGATCAGGGCTACTATGCTGCCCTCTTCCACTCGCAGGGACACTCCCTGGAGGGCCTGGATCGCGCCATAGTTCACTGCCACATCTTCAAATCGAATAATCTCTTTTCCCATGGCTACCTCCGATACGACTTGCCCAGATAGGCCTCGATCACCTTGGGGTCATTTCGCACTTGCTCGGCGCTCCCCTCAGAGATTTTCGCACCGTGGTCCAGCACGGTGATGGTGTCCGCCAGGGCCATAACCATTTTTACATCGTGCTCAATGAGCAGGATGGTCAAGCCCTCGGTGTTGATTTTCTTGATAAAAAGCTTCAGTTCGTCGGTCTCCGACGGATTCATTCCGGCGGCGGGCTCGTCCAGCATCAGCAGTTTGGGGCTGGTGGCCATAGCCCGCACAATTTCCAGCTTGCGCTGCTCTCCATAGGGCAGGTTGGTGGCCAGCATATCGCGTTTGTCATACAGACCCACCCGCTTGATCAGTTCCAGGCAGGATTCTTTCAGCGCCTGCTCCTCCTTCTGTTGGGCGGGCAGGCCCAGCATATCCTGAAACAGCCCGCTCTTCACGTTCATGTGACGGCCGCACAACACGTTTTCCAACACAGTCATGGAGGAAAAGAGCTTGATGTTCTGAAACGTGCGCCCGATGCCTTTTGCCGCCACCTGGTGCTGATTCAGGCCAGTGATGTCCTGCTCCTGGAAAAAGAACTTGCCCTCAGAGGGTTTGTTAATGCCGGAAATGGCGTTAAAGAAGGTGGATTTGCCCGCCCCGTTGGGACCGATGATGGCATGGATCTCCCCGTCTTTGATGTCCAGGGACACGTCGTCCACTGCGGTCAACCCGCCAAACCGCACATAGATATGTTCCGCTCGCAGCATGTCACGCCTCCCCCTTTCCGCCCAGGCGCTCCAGCCGCCGACACAGTGCGCCGATGGGCTTGATCCGCTTCCAATTCAGCCCCACCAAACCCTTGGGCGCGAACATGATGGAGATGACCAGAGCCGCACCGAACATCAGCTGCCGGAAATTGGAGAGAAAACGGATCGCCTCCGGCAGAATCTGGAGAATCACAGCGCCCAAAATGGGGCCGCTCACCGTGCCCATCCCTCCAATGGCCACCATGGCGATGATGTTGATGGATACGTTGATCACAAAGTTGGACGCGTTGATGTACTGAACAAAGGTGGCGTACAAACTGCCCGCCAGCCCGGCCACGAAACAGGAGAGCACCATGGCCTTCATTTTGTAGCTGAACACGTTGACCCCCAGGCTGGCCGCAGCGTTGGCATCGTCCCGGATGGTCATCAGGGTGCGTCCGGTGTTGGAATGGACCAGCCGGTTGGTCAGAAAAACCAGCGCTACCACGATGACCAGCACCATATAGTAGAACTCGACCCGGTTCATGGGGCGTCCGAACCACTCCGGCATAGGGATGCCGGTCACACCCAAGGCGCCGTTGGTAAAATCAGCGTTCTGGATAATGATGCGGATGACCTCCCCCAGGCCCATAGTGGCGAAGGCCAGGAACACATCATTGAGCCGCAACGCCGCGAAACCCACCAGCGCACCGATGAGGGCGGCCAAAACTCCGCCGCCCAGGAAGCACACAATAAAAGGCATGCCAAGCTTTGTGGCCAGCAGGGCAGAGGTATAAGCTCCCACACAGTAGAAGCCCACATGGCCCATGGAAAAGATGCCGGTGTAGCCCACCAGCAGGTTAAGGCTGATGGCCAGCATGATGTAAATGCCGCAGTACACCGCCACCTGCAGCACATAGCTGCTGAACAAAAATGGAATGGCCGCCAGCAGCGCCAGCAGAATTAGGAGCCCTCCCAGCAAGACGGGATTAAATTTTTTCATTCCTCTCCCCCCTCGTCAGACCTTGGTGATCTTCTTCTTTCCCAGCAGGCCTTGGGGCCGCACCAGCAAGAAGATGATCAAAACCAGGAAGCTGATGACATCGCGGTAGCCGGTGGAGAAGATCTGCACGCCAAAATTCTCGATGATCCCCATCAGATAGCCGCCCAGGATCGCGCCCGGCATGGAACTCAGCCCGCCGAACACAGCGGCGGAGAAAGATTTGATGCCCGGCATCCAGCCCATATAGGCGGAGACAGAGCGGTAGTAGACGCACCCGGCGATGCCCGCGATGGCGGCACAGGCCCCCGCCAGGGAAAAGGCGATGGAGATGGTGCGGTCCACATTGATGCCCATTAGTCCGGCCGCCTTATTATCCATGGACACGGTCCGGATCGCCAGACCCATGCGAGTTTTGTACACCAGCAGCTGAAGGGCCACCAACAGGATAATCACCGTAAGCACCAGCACCACCTGGAGCAGACTGATGCGGACACCCGCAACACTGAACAGTTCCTGGGTGAAAAAGGCGGGCATGCCCTTGGTGGCCTTGCCGAAGGTCAGGGCCGCGACCTCGTTGATCAACTGAGAAAAGCCGATGGTGCAAATAAGGGAGGAAATGCGGCTCGCGCCCCGGATGGAACGAAAGGCCAGCTTCTCCAAAACAAAAGCCACCGCGAAGCCCACGCAGAAGCCCACGACTACTGAGAGGAAAAAACTCTCCATAAAAAAATTGCAAACCAGCCAGCCGCTGACGGCCCCCATCATGTAAATGGAGCCGGTGGAAAAGTTCACCAAGCTCATCACGCCATATACCAGGGCATAGGAGATGGCCAGAAGGGCATACAGGCCGCCCTGGGTGATGCCGTTCACCAGCTGCTGCACGATCATTGTCATAAGCGCAAACACCTGCTTCCTTTCATAAGTCCACCGAACGGGAATGGGCAGGCGCAGTCACGGGAAGACCGCACCTGCCCTTCGTTTTTGAATCAGCGGACGACGGCGTAGGCGCCATCCTCCACAGTCAGCTTGATGTAGCTTTTTTTGGCATCGCCGTTGGCATCGAAGGTGATGCTGCCGGACACACCCTCATGGCCGGTGGTGGCGGCCAGTTCGTCGCGCACTTTGGCATTGTCCAACTCGCCGGCACGCTGAATGGCCTCCATCAGGACGTTGAACGCATCGTAGGCACAGGCGCCGTAATAGTCCGGATCACCGCCATACAGCGTATTGTACTCCTCGATAAAAGCGGCGGCGGCGGGGGTGGGGTCGTCGGGATAGAAGCCCACATTGGTGAACACGCCCTCAACAGCGCTGCCGCCGATGTCCAGGAAATCGCTGGAATAGACGGTGCCGGGATGATAGACGGGGATGTCCCAGCCCAAAGTCTCACGCTGGATGTTGATGGCCGCGCCGTCATTGTAATAGCAGGCGATATACAGCGCGTCGGGTTCCGTCTGACGCAGCTTGGTCAAAGCGGCGCTGAAATCGGTCTCGCCATCGTTATAGGGCTCCTCAATGACAATCTCGCCGCCCAAGGCGACAAACGCATTGGCAAACCCCTGGTCCACGCTAATGCCCCAGTCGCTGTTCAGGTAGAGCACCGCAACCTTGCGCGCGCCGCTTTCATAAGCCCACTGGGCCATAAATTCGCCCTGCACGTCCTGGGTCCCCAGACACTCGAAAGACCACTTGGAACCGACGGCGAAGTTGACCGCAGAGCAGGTGGGGGATATTTGGAGCATCCCGGCCGCGTCATAGATGGGCTGAGCCGCCAGACAGCAGGCGGTATTGAAGTCGCCGATCTGGGCAAAGATGCTGCCGTCGCTGACCACCTTCTGGGCCACGGTGGCGGCCTGGGCGGAATCTCCCGCGGTGTCCTCGACAACCAGCTCGACGGTACGGCCCAGGACGCCGCCCTTGTCATTCCACTGCTTGCAGGCCAGTTCCACAGAGTTCTGGAAGCTCTCACCGTATTGGGAGAGGTTTCCGGTCAGAGGGGCGGTCAGAGCAATCTTGATGGACTCGGAGGAATCCGTGCCACCGGTAGGCGTCTCTCCGCCGCCCTGGCTGCCGGAGGAGGGCGCGGCGGGAGGGGTGGAGCCGCTCACGTCGCCAACCGCACTGTTGCCGCAGCCGACAAGGCCCAGCGTAAGGGTCAGCGCCAACAGAAGGGCTGCTAACTTTTTCATAAGTCATTCTCCTTTTCCTTAATTATATTGCCCCTGCCCAGGCGGGCGGGAGTAATACATACCATTGGGGCCGGTTCTATAGGGCGGCGGCCACGTCAAAGCCGCTGCGAACCGCCTCGCCGATCTTGCCTATAACGCCCGCATCACCGATGCTGTAGGCGCGCACGCCGCGTTGATAGAGCGCTTCCGCCAGCTCCCGGCTGGGCTGAGAACCCACCGCGATGACCACCAAGTCACAGGGAACGGCCTCGTTCTTCAAGCCATTTGCATGCTTCAAAACTCCCTGACCTGCCTCTACCTTCTCCAGCGTAACAGAAGGATACAGGGCGACCTGGGCGTCCTCCAGCTCGTGGAGCAGTTTCATACGGCTGATGTTGTCCAGATCCATGGCGATTTTCTCCCGCAGCTCCACGATGGAAACCGAGGCCGCGCCGCCCTCTTTTAAATAGAGCGCCGTCTCACAGCCCACGCTACCCGCGCCCACTACCACCACATGGCGGCCAGCGTAGTTCTCCGCCGGGTTTCGGAGCACGTCCCAGGCGGTCTCCCGGCAGTCCTGCGCGCCGGGCACGTCCATATCCCGGCAGACCGCGCCGGCAGCCACCACAACCTCATCAAAATCCGCCGCACAGTCCGCTGTAAAGGTTTGATTCAGGCGGACCTGCACCGCGCTGGCCGTCAGCTCCTCCTTGAGGTAGTCCAGATAGTCCAGGATTTTCCCCTTGCGGGGCGGCGCCCCCGCAAGCATCAGCTGTCCGCCGATGGCCGGAGCGGAGTCGAACAACTCCACCCGATGGCCCCGGTTGGCTGCCGTCACCGCCGCTGTGACACCGGCCGGCCCGGCGCCCACCACCGCGATATGCTTTTTCTGCTCCGCCGGCTTTGGGGCGTGAAGCTCCCGCCCCGCCAGAGGATTAATGGCACAGCGCAGGGGCAGGTTGCAGCCGATGCGCTCAAAACACGCGTTGCAGCCAATACATTTCGGGAAATGCCGGTCACCGGCCAGAGCCTTGTTCCCCCACTGGGGCTCGCACAGCAGCTCCCGGCCCACGGCGGCAAAATCGATCACACCGTCCGCGATGGCCTGGGCCGCCTGTACCGGGTCATGGATCACGCCTACGCCAAAAACCGGAACATGTACATGCTTCCTAATATATCCGGCGAGATAGAGCTTCCACCCCTCCTCATATTGAATGGGTTCGATCATGGTATCAATGCTGCCGTACACACCGGCGGACACGTCAATGGCGTCCACCCCTGCCTGCTCCAGAGCCACGGCAAATTTTGCGGCCTCTTCCAGGGTAATACCGCCCTCAATGAAGTCGTCGCCATTGATGCGGAACACAACCGGGTAGTCCCTACGGGTATTGGCCCGAATGGCCGCCGCCACCTCCAGCGCAAACCGAATGCGGTTTTCAAAGCTGCCGCCGTACTCATCGGTGCGGCGGTTTGTGGCGCGGGAAACAAAGGAGGAAATCAAATAACCGTGAGCCGCATGGACACTCACCCCATCATAGCCGCACTGCATGGCCCGACGTGCGGCCTGGCCGAACTTTTCCACGACGGCATGAATTTCCTCCACACTCAGTTCATGGGGCACCAGTCCAGTGTTGGGGTTGAGGATGGCGGAAGGGCCAACCGGCATCTCGCCGGCAAACATGCCGCGGTTAATGCCTGTATGCCACAGCAGGGCAAACGCTTTGGACCCGCACTCGTGAATACGCTCGGCCAGCTTGGCGTGGCCCGGTACATAGCAGTCGTCGTGGAACCGCACATGGTTGGGCTTGCCTACCGCGACAGGGTAGTCGATTCCCATAGCTTCGATGATGATAAGCCCCGCCCCACCCCGAGCCCGCTGGGAATAAAACTCGATCATATCGTCGGTCACCGCACCATTCTCGCTGGTGAGGCGGGAACCCAGCGGCGCCATAACAATCCGGTTTCTAAGATATATGGAACCGATCCGACCTGGGGAAAACAACTTCTGTACGTCAGACATATTGCACACCCTTTCAATCAACAAGCTCAGCTTAGTCCATTTTGTTTTCCAGTAAACTAACAATACCATTTTGTGCGCTTTTTTGCAATAGCCTCCACTCAAAATTTCTATTTTTTATTTTTTTAACAAAAGAAAGGCCCAAAATTTGTCACTTTAAACCACAGACTGGATATTCCTTACGCGCAGCCGCCCGGTTCTTTCCTGTACGCTCAATTTTCCATTTATTTTTTCTCAGGAAACAAATTTAGCCGTGCAAAGCTTTTTGAAGGCAATATGTTTACGCAGCCACAGGTTCGGTATGCGGTTTGATATCGGAAACAGGATAGGCGGATTCCGATCCTGTGCCCAGACGTAATAAAATTAAAAGAAGGTTCAGGACGGGTGATAAAAAATACGCAGTTATAGAGGAAGACATCCGGCGGCAGAACACCGAATGCCGTCTGCTAAACTCCCGCTCGAATTGATGCCTGCTAAGCCGCCGTTTGGTAAAATATAGCTACTATATTTACTAAAAGAGGAGAATGTGAAATGGCAGGCATTACATACGGCTATGTACGGGTATCCGCCCGAGACCAAAGTGAAGACCGTCAGATCGCGGCTCTGGCCGTCTTTGATATTTCCGATAAGAACCTGTTTCTGGACAAACAGTCCGGTAAAGACTTTCACCGGCCGGCCTACCAGCGGATGGTGAAAAAGCTAAAACCGGGCGACCTTTTGATTGTCAAAAGCATCGACCGGCTTGGGCGCAATTATGAGGAAATTCTGGAACAATGGAGGGTCATCACCAAGGAGAAGCGGGCGGATATCCGCGTCCTTGATATACCCCTGCTGAACACCAGCAACCACCGAGACCTGACCGGAACGCTAATCGCGGATATCGTGCTCCAGCTTCTCAGTTATGTGGCGCAGAATGAGCGCGAAAATATTCGTCAGCGGCAGGCGGAAGGCATCGCGGCGGCAAAAGCCCGGGGCGTAAGGTTTGGCAGGCCGTCCCAACCATTGCCTGATAACTTCCGTCAGGTGCATCAGGCCTGGAGAGCCAAAAAAATGACGCTCCAGCAGGCGGCAAAAGCGTGTGATATGCCTGAGGGAACTTTTTACGCCAAAGCGGTCCGCCTTGAAAAAAGCGTACAGACAAAAGTCTGCGGCACTTTGTAAAAGTATACTTTTACAAAGTGCCGCTCCACTTGCTTACACCCTATTTATTCGGCACAAATACTTGAAAGTTAAGGGCGGAATCAAAAATTTTTCTCGAGGCTAACTGTACTTTACAAAAGTATACTTTTTCAAATTGGCGTTCCGTGAGACCTCGCGCCGTATGGGAGGCGAGTGGACGGCCAGCTTGAAAAGGGGGTGGGCCAGGATGCCTCGAAAGCCAAAAGAAGCCTACAAAGATGGCCTGGAAATCCAATACACAACCATCAAGGCCCGCCTTTACCCCAATGAAGCCCAAATTGAGCTGTTCGAGAAGACCTTCGGCTGCTGCCGCTATATCTGGAACCATATGCTGGCCGACCAGCAGCGGTTTTACCTGGAGACCGATCAGCATTTTATCCCCACCCCGGCCAAATACAAGAAAGGGGCTCCGTTTTTGACCGAGGTAGACAACCAGGCGCTCATTCAGGAACACAACAAGCTGTCTCAGGCGTTTCGGATGTTCTTCAAAAAACCGGAGCATTTCGGTTATCCCAATTTCAAGAGGAAAAAAACGGACCGGGACTCCTTCAGCGCCTGCAACCACGTCTTTGAGTCCGGCCCCACCATTTATATTACAAAAGACGGCCTGCGCATGACCAAGGCGGGCATCGTCCGGGCCAAATTTCCCCGCCGCCCCCGGAATGGGTGGAGGCTGAAGCGGGTCACGGTGGAGAAAACCAAAACCGGCAAATACTTTGCCTGCATCCTCTATGAGTATACGGTGAAGGAGCCGGAAGCTGTCATCCCCGCCCCAGAAACCACAATCGGGCTGAAATACTCCGTGAGCCACTTCTACGTGGCCGACAACGGAAAAATGGCCGACGCCCCCCACTGGTTACAGCAATCCCAGGAAAAGTTGACAAAAATCCAACAGCAGCTCAGCCGGATGGAACCCGGTTCCAAAAACTATCAGGAGGCGGTGCAGAAGTACCGGGCGCTCCATGAGCACCTCGCCAACCAGCGGCGCGACTTCATCCACAAGGAATCCAGCCGGATAGCCAACGGCTGGGACGCCGTGTGCGTGAGAGCCGACGCGATAGACGAGATGGCACGGAAGCTTCCCCATGGCAACCCTCTGGATTCCGGGTTCGGGATGTTTCGGGAGTGCCTGCGCTACAAGCTGGCGCGGCAGGGCAAAGCGATGATCGTGGTCGGCCACTACGCCCCCACCACACGCACCTGTTCCGAGTGCGGATTTATACAGGACGATGAGGTTTCCTATAAAAAGAAGCGCTGGGTCTGTCCCAAGTGCGGCACGGTCCACGACCGTGAGATCAATGCCGCGAAGAATATCAAGGCTCAAGGATTGGCCCAATATCTGGGCACACAAAAACGGGAAGCCGCTTAACGCATCAACGATTCCCCGCTATGCCGGTCGGGACGCCGGTGAAAGCCCATGCTTCCGGCTGGAGCGTTGAGCGAAACAGAAAACTTGCAGTTTTCCGCTTCGCTCAGCGTTTCCGAAGCCGCCGAGTGGGAAACGAGAGGCCGTCTTTGAAAAATCACGGCCGAAGCCCTTCAGGGCGTCCAAAATATTATGACGATGAAAGCTGGTCCAAAGGATGGGACCGCGCGGCGAAGGGAGTTCCCACCATGTTGTCTTTGCAGCTCAAGGACGGCGAGTATTTTACCATCGGCGACGATATTGTCATCCAGGTATTTGCCAATTCCATCATTACAGTTTCCGTGCAGGCGCCCAAGGATATGACCATCCTTCGGGGCGAGGTGCTGGAACGAAACGGCGAGGAGCGGCCCCAGTGCCTGCTCGGCCCAAAGGGAAAAAAGTAAAAGACTCTCCAATTTCGGTTTCTTCCGGCTGACGAGCCGGTGGAAATACAGCCCCGTATCGGACGGGCCGCCGCTGTGCGCAGGCTGGCGGCTTGGAAGATACTTCACCCAGCGTTGGGACACGGACGTCCCGGCGCACCGGACTGCCCCAGCAATCATTTTATTTATAGGAGGACTATAAAATGAGGATCCAGCACAACATAATGGCTATGAATGCCTACCGCAACTACACCAACAATGTTTCCGCGATGAAGTCCAATCTGGAGAAGCTCTCCTCCGGTTACAAGATTAACCGCGCAGGCGACGACGCCGCCGG